>Ga0115005_10000758_pt1 | contig 25036 bp, 19 predicted proteins | sample ArcOceMetagenome_FD_87163 | JGI IMG/M metagenome (GOLD analysis project Ga0115005, IMG submission 87163) | Marine eukaryotic phytoplankton communities from Arctic Ocean - Arctic Ocean - Greenland ARC118M Metagenome | ecosystem: Environmental > Aquatic > Marine > Oceanic | place: Arctic Ocean...
CGTAAGAGTCTGGACCGTGTCTCAGTTCCAGTGTGGCTGATCATCCTCTCAAACCAGCTACTGATCGTCGCCTTGGTAAGCCATTACCTTACCAACTAGCTAATCAGACGCGAGCTTTTCTTCAGGCGAATATAATTCATTTCACTTAATAAAGCATATTGGGCATTAGCAATCATTTCTAACTGTTGTTCCCATCCTAAAGGTAAATTCTCACGCGTTACTCACCCGTCCGCTACTAAAACTTAAAAAGCTTCCGTACAACTTGCATGTGTAAGGCATACCGCCAGCGTTCATCCTGAGCCAGGATCAAACTCTCTAAAAAATTTCCTGAATGTTATTATTAATTACAAAGTTTTATTAATTAACTTTGTTATTCCTACGAGACCTATCCTACATAACAGAGCATTCAAAAGTCAAGTATTAAAAGTTTTTTATTAATTCTTTCAAAAAATCGTGCATTACAGAGATAAAATAATTCATTTTACATTATGATATTTAATTAGTATTTACTGTGAGTAAGATATTATATCTTAATTTAATATCGATTTAAAACTATTGATTTTTTGAAAGAATAAATTAATGAAATCATTTTTTCATAATTATATGAAATATTGAATTTAAAAAAAATTTAATATTTTTAGAATATACCTAGGGGATAATTCGCGAGTTATTAATAAAAATTTGAGAGTATATAACTAAAGGTAGTTACTAAAAAGTTAAATAATAGTAATATTCAAAAATTTAATTAAAGCTATTTAGCAAATAGTTGTTTAAAAAAATTAGTAGGTAATTATGAAACACTTTCGACGAAATCACGATAAAAAATAAATATATTTATCTAGAATAATAAAAATAATAGAAAAAAAACAATCAAATATTTATAAGTTTGTATAAAAAATTTATTAAAAAATTAAAAATGAATTGTAAGACGTATACATGTATAATTAGATTTAGTAGATTGTTACTACTAAAATTTATATTTATATACCATCATAAATTAAACAAATGCTTAATGATTCGCAAATTTTATTCGCACTTGCTATAGCAATTATGCCATCGCTTTTAGCTATTCGACTTGGAACTGCCTTAAATGATTAACGTTTTGGATTAGTTTCATTAAAATTAAATATTACTTTATAACCATATATAAATATGAACCTTAAAACTAACTTTTAATAAACGATTCTAATCCTAACTTCACATAAAATGTCAATTTTAAAATTTAATTTAATAAAAAGACTGAAAATATGACAAAAAAAACAAATTTACCCGTTTTCCCTTTTAGTGCAATTATTGGGCAAGAAGAAATGAAACTAGCTTTACAATTAAATGTTATTGATCCAAAAATTGGTGGGGTTATGATTATGGGTGATCGTGGAACTGGAAAATCAACAACAATTCGAGCTATCGCAGATTTACTTCCAAAAATTGATATCGTTAAAGATGATCCATTTAATTCACACCCAACAGATTTAGAACTAATGAGTGCAGACGTTTTAGCACGTTATCGTAATAATGAGACACTCGAAACAGAAGGGATTAAAATTCCAATGATTGATCTTCCACTTGGTGCTACTGAGGATCGGGTTTGTGGAACAATTGACATTGAAAAAGCATTAACGGAAGGTGTTAAAGCATTTGAACCTGGGTTATTAGCAAAAGCAAATCGTGGAATCCTTTACGTTGATGAAGTAAATTTATTAGATGATCACTTAGTAGACATATTACTTGATTCAGCTGCATCAGGATGGAATACAGTGGAGCGTGAGGGAATATCAATTCGCCACCCTGCTCGATTTGTACTTATTGGATCCGGTAACCCAGAAGAAGGGGAATTACGCCCTCAGTTACTAGATCGATTTGGTATGCACGCTGAAATTAGAACAGTAAAAGATCCAGTATTACGAGTAAGAATTGTAGAAGAAAGAACTTCATTTGATCTTAACCCTCAAGAATGGCTAGATAAATATAAAACGGAACAAGAAGCCGTAACAAAACGTATTACCGATGCACAAAAATTATTGCCAAACATGGAAATTGATTACAATTTACGTGTTAAAATTTCAGAAATTTGTAGTATTTTAGATGTCGATGGTTTAAGGGGTGATATCGTAACTAACCGAGCTGCAAAAGCTTACGCTGCATATAATAATCGAACAACAGTAGAAGTTGAAGACATAAAAATAATTATTACATTATGTTTACGCCATCGTTTACGTAAAGATCCGCTAGAAACAATTGATTCAGGTGATAAAGTATTACAAATCTTTAATCAAGTTTTTGAACTGGATTAAATAAATTATTTTCTTTTACAAATTATAAAATTTGTAAAAGAAAAGAATATTATTATCTATAAAAATTATTTTACCTTTAATCGAATAATTTCGATTTCAATTTTAAGTCTAATTTTACTTTTCAATTCATTTCATATTTCGCCAAAATTATAAAATTGAATTCAACATTATTCGATCTTGTAACTCTTGTAGAGTTCGATTAATTTCCAAGTTATTATTATTATATAAATATAAAATATTAATTCGATTATTAAAAGCAAATTCTAAAATTTGTCTATTATTTTTTAAATGTGATTCTAAACCAATAATATAATTAGCCTGTTGGAATTGATTAGTGATGATTAAATTAAAATTAAAGCTTTTTTTTGCAAGATTTATAAATTTTAAAGGCGGAACCGAATAAACATATATATAAAATTTTTCCATTGGCATTTCAGCTCTAATCTTGGCTCTCTCAACTAATCTACAATGTATTTCATCATCAGAAAAGATCGATAAATCACAAATTTTAGTACGCGATTTTTTAGTTAATGTTAATTTAATTGCACTCAAACGCTCATTAGATGTTACTTTTGTTAATAAAAATTTTTTGAGGAATTTACTTTCCATGATCCTAACTTGTAATTTTGGTTGTAAATCTTGGAGTAACAAATCAATTGAATTTTCGACCTGCTCATGGATGGTCAAAAAATTACGACCATTTAATTCAATTGCTATTTGAAAAACAGGTAAACCTTTCCTTTCCAAAATTGTTTTTTGACTTCCTCTTCGACGCGCTTCCTCATCGCTCAACGTAACACAATGAATACCCCCAACTAAATCTGAAAGCGTCGGATTTTTAATTAAACTTCCTAAAAAAGTACCATGAGCAGTACCAATTAATTGAACACCACGTTCAGCAATAGTTTGGGCCGCTAATGCTTCAAGCTCTGTACCAATTTCATCAATGATGACTACTTCAGGCATGTGATTTTCGACCGCTTCAATCATCACATTATGTTGTAAATTGGTATGTGAAACGTGCATACGCCGTGCACGTCCAATACCAACATGAGGGATATCACTATCACCAGCAATTTCATTTGATGTGTCAATTATAACAACGCGTTTGTCCATTTCATTCGCAATAACACGAGCAATTTCACGAATCATAGTAGTTTTTCCGACACCAGGCCGACCTAAAACTAAAATTGATTTTTTTGATTCTAAAAGATCACGAATAATATTGATTGTTCCATAAATAGCACGCCCAACACGACAAGTTAAGCCTATAACTAGACCTTGACGATTTTTAACACAACTGATTCTATGTAAAGTTTTCTCAATTCCTGCTCGATTATCATCTGTAAACTGACTTAAACGTTTAACAGAATAATCCAAATCTTGCCAAGTCACTAATTTTGGTGATAAATAATCAACATGAGTTGGGAAACGTGCTTCAGGACGGCGACCCAAATCCATAATAATTTCAACTAAAATTTGTTTTTGAGGATGACCTTGAATTGTACTTTGAACTGAAGGCGGTAAAATACTAATTAATTGATCTAAATCTGCTTGAATTTGCATGAGAAATTGAAAATATTTTAATTATTATTATAGTCTTTTTTAAAAATTGGGTTGCCTGGGATTCGAACCCAGAACTTATCGGTTAAAAGCCGAGTACTCTACCATTGAGTTAGCAACCCTTCGTATTATTGTATCATAATTTTAAATTATATAAAGCAATAAAATTTTATTTACTTTCCTTAAAATATGATATATATTAAACTATGTAAACCTAATTTACATTTTTGTAAAATTTATTAAATAAATAATAATTTAAAGGAAATAATAATGTTTAACTTACAAGTTGTTGGACAATTACTTTCATCAGCATTAATTTTATTATCCGGGCCTGTGGTAATTCTTTTACTAGCACTTAAAAAAGGTAACTTATAAGATAAATTTATGTGTGAAAAATTGAAATTTCAACCAATCACACATAAATAAAAACCAATTGAAGGTTTACAAAAATCTTTTTGATCTGTACAATAAGTAAAATATAATAAACAGGGTGGTTAGCTCAGTGGTAGAGCGTCTGCCTTACAAGCAGATGGTCACTGGTTCGAATCCAGTACTGCCCATATAAAGGTTAAATTAACTATTCAATTAAAGAATTATTTTTTTTAGATACTAAACCTCGTAACCTAATGTTTTCCCAACCAATTGCTAATAAGGTAATAATAATTAAAATTTGCCCAAATAATAAAATTGGATCAAGACGCCAACCATGAACAATTAAAATTGAGCTATAGATTAAACCTAATGTGGTAAAAAATATATCAATATCACGTGATAAGTCATATTTAATCGTCCGTAAAAAATATAAACTTAATACGGCTAAAATAATAAAAATTCCTAGTAAAATATTTGGCCCGAACCCTATATTTATCATTTTTTATTAACCACGAGTCAATGGATCGTTTGAACTTACCCAAACAACGGCTGCTACGATAGCAGTTAAAACTAAAGCACCTGCAATTAAACTAAAAACAAATGAAGATAAATTTGATGTCATATTTATATATAATCTAATTTTATGATAATAATATTATAACTCACTTTTTAAAATTTAATATATTTAAATAATGATCTCTAAATTTTATTTTTAAAAATAAAATTTAGAGATCATTATTTTAATATAATTTAAAATTAAAAAAAATAGTTGGTCCTTTTTCATTTAATAAAGATAAAATATGATTAAAAAGGATAATGTCTTCGGTTATATCATCGACCCAGCTATAATAAACAACTCTTATTATCCCTATTATAAAATCATGTCTCTTACCCATGATAATACTAAAATTATAGAAAATAAAACTTTACATAATATTCGTAGAAATAGCTTAATTATGCGAGTATATAATTTTCGCAATGAATTTCTAATTTTTTGATAAGTATCGTTTTTCTCTTTTTTTTCGTTACCAACACTTTAATTTTACAGCATAAAATACAAATTAAAAAATTGTAATACGCACAGGTATAATTATCAGGATTTTAAATTAGAGATGTGAGCTCATCTAATAAAAAATTTATCTGACTATCATAAACGCTTTTTCGAATTGAGTAGGCACGAGTTTGATGACATACTTTATAACCTAAATTTTGAGATCTCCTTACACGGTATCTCCAAATTTACTAACAACCGAATGGCCCGCGTTTCTCGAATTAACGGTGTCACATAAGACTATGCCCGATTTAAAACTGGATATACTATCTTTACTAACATTTAGTTCCTCCTTTTATTATTTTATCCTTGTTGAAAATACTCGACTTTGTAAAAAGTCAATAGGCTCTAAAGTAGTAAGATGGGCCTTTGTTAAGATTTCTGAATTTCTTTCAAACAAACGATTTGCTTGACGCATTCGTGCTCTATCAATGGCATTTTTCATACTTCGTGCATTCGCAAATAATGGTTGTGTTTTACGTAATTTAATATATTCTAATAAAACACTTTCACCTTCGTCTAATGTAAGTTTATACTGATTTTCGGCTAACATTTGTTTCGCAATTTGAAGTAATTCTTCTGGGCTATAATCTGGGAAATGAACATGATTTGCAATACGTGAAGCGAGACCTGGATTCGATTCATAAAAAATATCCATTCGTTCTTTGTAACCAGCTAAAATAACTACTAAATCATCTCGTTGATTCTCCATGACTTGTAATAAAATTTCAATTGCTTCAGAACCATAATCACGCTCATTATCCGGTTTATATAAATAATAAGCTTCATCAATAAATAGTACACCACCCATCGCTTTTTTTAAAACTTCTTTCGTTTTTGGAGCAGTATGGCCAATATATTGACCTACTAAATCATCACGTGTTACCGTTAGTAAATGACCTTTACGTATATAACCTAATTTATATAAAATATCAGCCATTTTTAAGGCAACAGTAGTTTTACCAGTACCTGGACTACCAGTAAATGACATATGTAAACCTGGATTTCCTGAAATTAACCCAACCTTTTTACGTATACGATCAACTAAAAGTAAAGCGGCAATTTCATGAATTCTTTTTTTTACAGGTTTTAAACCAATAAGATCAGCTTCTAAATTTCCTAATATTTTTTCAATTTGAGTGTTCTCATACTCTTGTTTTACCGAAACAATAAAATCATCACTATAACTTGTATTATTATGCATCGCTGCTTACCTCCGCTTTAAAAAAATAAATTTAAAATAGTATCAATGTAATCTTATCATAATTTATTTTTATTACTTTTAAAATCGAATTTAAAAACAAATAAAGTACATAAAAAAAGGGGGCCATAAAATAGTTTCAACGCTAATTAACTCGTTCAGAACAAACCAAGATAAAGCTACAACCATCCAATTCTTTTGAATAAAAAAAATGATTAAAATATTTCAGTGTGAATTTTTTATTCAATGTAGAATTAACCTAATTGTTTTTAATTTATTTTATTCCTGATAAATTTGGTAGATTGTTTAAAGGAAAAGAATTTATTAATTAGACTGCCAGAATAGCTCCCCCAAAAAAAGAAATTAGATTATAGTTGCACGGATAATACAAATATCTATAAAATACAAAAAGAAATTTAGAACTTACAAAATATAAATTATTGAAAAAATAGAAAATATTAAACCTACTTTGTATCAATAATAAACTAGATGAGAATATATTTAAAATCAAATACTGATAATATATACAATGCATCTATAAATCAAGGTTTTACACCTATCCATAGCTTTGAAAAATGATATGATAAGGACATTAATAAATAGATAATACTTAAAATGGGTTATTCCTACTAACTAGTAATAGGAACTGAAAGTAACGTATAATCATATGAAATTGTTGAAAAAGGTTCACAAAAGTTAAAAAATTAAGGTAAATCCTTATATCGAAAGAATAAAGATGAGTACTCAGAATTACCAAAGTATGAGGTAATTATCTCCAAGAATCTTTTTTGATAAGAGCAATATAATCTTTTTTTATTAATGTAAGACTTTTTAAATCAGAAAATATGAAAAAAATTATGTGACAAAGTCGACGTGCTACGTAACAACTTAATCAATGGAGTTGAAAAATTTCAGGTAAATCTAATTTCTGGAAAAATCATAAATTTTCAGCCAGAAAAACGATCACACAAACTAAGTAGTTTTTAATAGGTTGCTTTTGTTACTACGACGATTTTATGGAGGATTACGAAAATGAATAATTCTATACTTATATAAAAAATAAATTTTTGAACCTTCAAGAAATTTTGAATTAAGATTAATGAAAGTATACTTGTTGAAAAAGTGAATTTAATTCTTTCATTTTTCCTATTTTAAATTTTGATAGCGTTTTATGCGTTTAATTATAAGATTTTGACCATTATGTTCATTTATAAAAATATAATATTTATCGATTATTTTTATCGATAAATATTATAAATAAGAAACTGATTTGAGACAACAGTAGCCTCAAAGGAATCGAACCCAATTTTAAAACTTATAAATTTACAATTGTAAATTTTACGTTATAAACGGGTAGTACCATCCAAAAGAATCCTAAGAATTTAGTAACGCTCACCAGCTGGCTTAGCTTGAACTGCATAAGACTGGATTGTATAACGTTGGAAACGACCTTCAATTTCTGTACGTTGCGTATAAAAACCTGGCTCATAAGCTGGACGTTGAATAATGAAAGAATGTACACAACTCTCACAACCTTTTGAGGCATCAAATGCTTGACATTTAATGTATCCTGTTGGATTAGCCTTACGACATTCTTGAACTTCAAACATTACAGCTGCAGGATCTTTAACGTCAAAAAGCGGTAATCCCCAAAGTTCCCAATAAATGTTACGTGGATGTGGATCATCTGTCCATTCGATATTAACTGCCCAACCTTTAGAAATACAATACTCAACTTGTAATTTAACTTGAGCATCATTTAAATCTGGTAAAAATGAAAAAGCACCTTGTGTAATTCTCACTGTTCAAAATTCCTTATTTTTTAATTTTATAAATATATGATAGTAATCTTATCGGTTTGCAGTTGCAGTTTCAGCAAAATCTGCTGTATCTGTAGAACTATAATTGAAAGAAATACCTTTCCATAAATCTAAAGCGGTCTGTAATGGACCACACATTTTAGCCGCTGCTTGAAGAATTGCTGGACCTTCAGCCATGTAATCACGACCTTCGTTACGTGCTAAAATCATTGCTTCAAGAGCAACACGGTTTGCCGTTGCACCAGCTTGAATACCATCTGGGTGACCGATTGTACCACCACCAAATTGCATAACTACATCATCACCTAAATAGTTAACAAGTTGATGTAATTGACCACAATGAATACCACCTGATGCTACTGGCATACACTTACGTAATGACGCCCAATCTTGAGCGAAGAATAAACCTTGAGGTAGGTTAACATCCGTTTTAACATCTAATAAAGTATTATAGAAACCTTTAACCATTAATGGATCACCTTCTAATTTACCTACTACAGTACCAGCATGAATATGGTCAACACCAGCCATACGCATCCACTTACAAATTACACGGAAATTAATACCATGATTTTTTTGACGTGCATAAGTAGAGTTACCAGCACGATGAAGATGAAGAATCATATCATTTTTACGAGACCAATATGCGATTGACTGAATTGCAGTGTAACCCATTACTAAGTCAATCATAATTACGCAAGTACCTAATTCTTTAGCATACTCAGCACGCTCATAGACATCTTCCATTGTAGCACCAGTAACGTTAAGGTAAGAACCTTTCACTTCACCAGTAGCTGCAGATGCACGCATGATACCTTCTTGTACGTAAAGGAAACGCTCACGCCAACGCATAAATGGCTGAGAATTAATGTTCTCATCATCTTTAAGGAAATCTAAACCACCTTTAAGACCTTCATATACTACACGACCGTAGTTACGACCAGAAAGACCTAATTTAGGTTTTACAGTTGCTCCTAATAAAGGACGACCAAAACAGTTTAGACGCTCACGCTCTACAACTACACCAGTTGCAGGACCTTGGAATGTTTTAAGGTATGCGTAAGGAATACGCATATCTTCTAAACGAAGAGCTTTAACAGCTTTGAAACCAAATACATTACCAATAATTGATGCAGTAATGTTAGCTAATGAACCTTCTTCAAATAATTCACATTCATATGCAATATAACCAAAGAATTGGTCTGGAGTATTTGGTACAGGATCTACACGGTATGCTTTTGCACGGTAAACATCACAAGCCGTTAAAAGATCTGTCCATACAACCGTCCATGTTGCAGTTGAAGACTCACCTGCTACCGCTGCAGTTGCTTCTACTGGATCTACACCTGGTTGTGGCGTGATACGGAATAGAGCTAAAACATCAGTTGCTTTTACAGTATATGTAGCATCCCAGTAACCCATTTTTGCATATGGAATTACACCAGATTCGTAACGCTCGCTTTTAATTCGTGTACGTTCTGATACAGATTGAGACATGAATTTCCTCCTAAAGGGTAAATTTACTCAAAACTGAATAAGTTTTGTTAGACCGTTGAAATAGAGATATTTTTGGGTCTCTACTTGTGTTATACCACCAAAAAAATTAATTTTTAGAAAAAAATTAAAAGTATTTAATTAGTATAAAATAAAAATTTCATTTATTTTATACTAACTAATAGAAAATTATTTCGCTTTCTTAAACTTATTTAAAATTTAAAAAACTGAAAAAAAAATTTAACCAAATTTTCCAGATGTTGAAGCAATTAAAAATGCTGCATAAGTTAAAATATAACCAACTGCAAAATGGGCTAAACCAACAAGACGAGCTTGAACGATTGAAAGTGCAACTGGCTTATCACGCCAACGAACAAGATTCGCTAGTGGAGTACGCTCATGTGCCCAAACAAGTGTTTCAATTAACTCTTGCCAATAACCACGCCATGAAATTAAGAACATGAAACCTGTTGCCCAAATTAAATGGCCAAATAAAAACATCCATGCCCAAACTGCTTGACTATTCATACCAAATGGATTGTAACCATTAATTAATGGTGATGAATTTAACCATAAATAATCGCGCAACCAACCCATAATGTAATTAGATGATTCATTAAATTGTGCTGGATTTCCACCCCAAATTGTAACATGTTTCCAATGCCAATAAAAAGTAACCCAACCAATTGTATTTAACATCCAAAACATTGCTAAATAGAAAGCATCCCAAGCAGAAATATCACAAGTACCACCACGACCTGGACCATCACATGGGAAACTATAACCAAAATCTTTTTTATCCGGCATTAGTTTAGAACCACGTGCATCTAATGCACCCTTAACTAGAATTAATGTTGTTGTATGTAATCCTAAAGCAATAGCATGATGAATTAAAAAATCACCAGGACCTACCGTTAGAAATAATGAATTTGAATTATTATTAATCGCTTCCGACCAGCCAGGTAACCAAACTTTAGCACCCGCAAGTGTTGCAGAATTATCTGGTGCAGATAATAACACATTAAAACCATATAATGCTTTACCAGATGCGGCTTGAATCCACTGAGCAAAAATTGGTTCAACTAAAATTTGTTTTTCTGGTTGTCCAAATGCAACAACGGTATCATTATGAATGTATAAACCTAAAGTATGGAAACCTAAAAATAGGGAAACCCAACTTAAATGCGAAATAATCGCTTCTTTATGTTCCAGCATACGTGCTAAAACATTATCTTTATTCATTTCCGGATCATAATCACGAACAAAGAAAATTGCCCCATGAGCAAAAGCACCTACCATTAAAAATCCTGCAATATACTGATGATGAGTATATAAAGCTGCTTGCGTTGTAAAATCTTTAGCAATATAAACGTAAGCTGGTAACGCATACATATGCTGAGCAGTTAATGAAGTAGCAACCCCTAAACATGCTAAAGCTAAACCTAGCTGCATGTGTAAAGAATTTGTAATTGTATCAAATAAACCACGATGACCAGCACCTAAACGACCACCTGGTGGACGATGTGCATCAAGAATTTCTTTCAAGTCATGGCCGATCGCAAAATTAGTACGATACATGTGACCAGCAAGAATAAAAACAACCGCGATTGCTAATTGATGATGAGCAATATCAGTTAGCCATAAAGATTGAGTTTGAGGATTAAAACCACCTACAAATGTTAAAATTGCAGTACCCGCACCTTCACTTGTGCCAAAAATATGTTGTGCACTATCAGGATTATTAGCATAAGCTAGCCAATTACCACTAAAAAATGGAGCTAAACCTTCCGGATGAGGTGGATTAACTAAAAAATTACCCCAACCAATATGTGTACCTCGTGACTCAGGAATAGCAACATGTACAAGATGACCTGCCCAAGCTAATGAACTAACACCTAATAAACCTGATAAATGATGATTTAAACGTGATTCATTATTTTTAAACCAAGATAAACTAGGTTTAAATTTAGGTTGTAAATGTAACCAACCTGCAAATAATAGTAAACTTGAAAGAATTAATAATCCAATCGAGCCGACATATAAATCATTATTAGAACGCATGCCAATAGTATACCACCAATGATAAACACCAGAATAAGCAATGTTAACGGGATAATTAACACCACCACGTGTAAATGCTTTAAGAGCCGGTTCACCAAAATGAGGATCCCAAATAGCGTGTGCAATTGGTTTAACTTTTAAGGGATTTAAAATCCATTGTTCAAAGTTTCCTTGCCATGCTACATGAAAAAGATTACCAGATGTCCATAAGAAAATGATTGCTAGATGACCGAAGTGTGAAGCAAAGATTTTTTGGTATAAACTCTCTTCTGTCATTCCGTCATGACTTTCTAAGTCATGGGCTGTTGCAATACCATACCAGATCCGTCTTGTGGCTGGATCTTGTGCAAGAGCCTGACTAAATTTTGGAAATTTAGTTGCCATAATATTTTTATTACCTTTTTAAAATTAACCCACCGAAATAATACGTGCTAAGAAGAACGACCATGTTGTACCAATGCCTCCTAAAAGATAATGCGCAAGTCCAACAGCACGACCTTGAGTAATACTTAATGCGCGTGGTTGAATAGATGGTGCAACTTTTATTTTATTATGTGCCCAAACAATTGATTCAATTAACTCTTGCCAATAACCACGGCCACTAAATAAAAACATTAAACTAAATGCCCAGATGAAATGTGCACCTAAGAAAATTAGACCGTATGCCGAAACAGCAGAACCATATGATTGAATAACCTGTGAAGCTTCGGACCATAAAAAGTCTCTTAACCAACCATTAATAGTGATTGCACTTTGAGCAAAATTTCCACCTGTAATATGTGAAACCACCCCTGTTGGACTAACTGTACCCCAAACATCCGACTGCATTTTCCAACTAAAATGGAAAATAACGACAGAAATTGAATTATACATCCAAAATAATCCTAAGAAAACATGATCCCATGACGAAGACTGACATGTACCACCACGACCTGGACCATCACATGGGAAACGGAAACCTAGATTAGCTTTATCTGGAATTAATTTTGAACTACGTGCATATAAAGCACCTTTTAATAAAATTAAAACGGTAACATGAATCGTGAATGCATGAATATGATGAACCATAAAATCAGCGGTCCCTAGATTAATAGGCATCATTGCAATTTTACCACCAACTGCTACCACATCTCCACCAAACGCATAACTTGCTGTAGTTAAAGCATTTGGTGCGGTATTTCCCGGCGCCGCAATATGAATATTTTGAATCCATTGTGCAAAAACAGGTTGTAATTGAATTGCTTTATCAGAAAACATATCTTGTGAACGACCTAGTGCACGCATTGTGTCATTATGAATATATAAGCCGAAACTATGAGTACCCAAGAAAATACAAACCCAATTTAAATGCGAAATAATTGAATCACGGTGTCGAATTACTCGATCTAATAAATTATTATAACTTGTTGAAGGATTATAATCACGAACCATAAAAATTGCCGCATGTGCTGCAGCACCAACAACACAAAAACCACCAATCCACATATGATGTGTGAATAACGATAACTGCGTCGGATAATCCGTTGCAATATAAGGATATGGGGGCATTGCATACATATGATGTGCAACAATGATACTTAGTGAACCAACCATAGCTAAATTGATTGCTAATTGAGCATGCCATGAAGTTGTTAAAATCTCATACAGACCTTTATGTCCTTGACCCGTAAATGGACCTTTGTGAGCTTCTAAAATTTCCTTCATACTATGCCCAATACCCCAATTTGTACGGTACATATGTCCAGCAAAAATAAATAACACCGCTAATGCTAAATGATGATGTGCTGTATCACTTAACCACAAGCCACCCGTAACCGGATTTAAACCACCTTTAAAAGTTAAAAAATCAGAATATTGATTCCAATTAAAACCAAAAAAAGGAGCTAATCCTTGAGCAAAACTTGGATAAAGTTGAGCCATTAAATCACGATTAATTAAAAACTCATGTGGTAAAGGAATCTCTTGTGGAGCAATACCTGCATCAAGTAACTTATTAATTGGAACCGCAATATGAATTTGATGGCCAGACCAAGATAAACAACCAAGCCCAAGTAAACCTGCTAAATGATGATTCATCATCGATTCTGCATTTTGGAACCATTCTAATTTAGGTGCAGCTTTATGATAATGAAACCAGCCAGCAAACATCATTAACCCTGACATTACTAAACCACCAAGGGCTGTCCAATAAAGTTCAACTTCACTTGTAATACCTTCAGAACGCCAAAGTTGGAAAAAACCAGAAGTAATTTGAATACCCTGAAAATTCCCACCCACATCACCGTTTAATATTTCTTGACCAACAATTGGCCAAACAACTTGAGCACTCGGTTTTATAGCCGTTGGATTAGCTAACCAAGCTGAATAATTTGAAAAATATGCTCCGTGAAAATGCATTCCACTTATCCATAAAAAAATAAGCGATAATTGTCCGAAATGAGCACTAAAAATTTTTCTAGATACGTCTTCTAATGAATTCGTATGACTATCAAAATCATGAGCATCCGCATGTAAATTCCAAATCCATGTAGTAGTTTTTGGACCTTTAGCCAATGTTCTTGAAAAATGACCTGGTTTTGCCCATTTTTCAAAAGTAGTGTCGACAACATTTCGATCTACTATAATTTTGACTTTTTTATTATCACGCTCTTGTGAGCTAATAGTCATATACCTCTCCTTTTGGAGATAAAAAATTAGAAACGCCCGAATCTCTAAACCTATCTATCTAAAGATAAATTTCAATCCAGGTTTTCATATTATATTATGAACCAAAAATCAAAATATATAAATTAATTTTTTAATATTGTTTTATACCCCCAAGGGAATTCGAATCCCTGTCGCCTCCGTGAAAGGGAGGTGTCCTAGGCCTCTAGACGATGGGGGCAATAAAAGATAATAACAAATCTATATTATTTTATAAAATTATATTCTCATAAATGATTATATTTGTCAAATTTTTAAATTAAAATGATTAAATAGATTTTTGTTTTTAAATCAATCGGGATAACAGGATTTGAACCTGTGACATTCTGCTCCCAAAGCAGACGCGCTACCAAACTGCGCTATATCCCGATTAATACCGATATTCTATATTAAAATATTTAAAATGTCTATCTAAATTTTTTTGATTTAATCAAAAATATAATTTTAAAAATCTTAAACTATAAATATCTTTGAATTAAATTTTAAATATCTACAGTTTCAGTTTCACTCGGCGTAGACTCATTCATCGAATTATTTAAATTACCACTTATTGATTGAATTTTTTTCATATAATCTTCAATTTGCGAAACATCCTCTTTTTGAACAACGTCACTTAAATCATTAAATAGACTTTTAAGTTCTAAAATTTTATCTTTTTGATTTTCTAACGTAGAATTATCAAGATCTTCAATTTGCTTATTCGTATTGTAAATTAATAAATCAGCATCATTTTTTAATTGAATTAACTCACGACGTTTTTTATCTTCTTTAGCAAAACCTTCCGCTTCTTGAACCATTCGATCAATATCTGAATCCGATAATTTTGATGAACCTTCGATAACAATTGAAGTTTCTAAACCGGTTTTACTATCTTGTGCACGAACCGTTAAGATACCATTAACATCAATGTCGAAAGTTACCTCTATTTTTGGTACATTTCGAGGCGCAGGTGCAATTCCATCAAGCTTAAAATCACCTAAACTTTTATTATCAGTTGCAAATTCACGTTCACCTTGTAAAACATGAATTTGAACACTCGTTTGATTATCTTGAGAAGTAGAGAAAAATTCTGATTTTTTAGTCGGAACAGTTGTATTACGACCAATAATTTTTGTCATTACACCTCCTAATGTTTCAACACCTAACGATAATGGTGTAACATCAAGTAATAAAATATCACGAACTTCACCGGATAAAACTCCACCCTGAACTGCCGCACCAATAGCAACAACTTCGTCGGGATTAACACTTTGATTCGGAACTTTACCAGTTAAACTTTTTACTAATTCACGGATTGCAGGAATACGAGTGGAACCACCAACTAAAACGACTTGATCTAATTTCGCTTTATCTAAGCGAGCATCTTTTAAAGACTGTTCAACAGGAATACGACAATCTTGAATAAGTTTCTCTGCAAGCTTTTCAAAAAGTTCTCTTGTTAACTTGGTTTCAATATGTTTTGGACCAGTTTCCGTACCTGTAATAAATGGTAAATTAATTGTGGTTTCATTTAAAGTTGATAGTTCAATTTTAGCTTTTTCTGCCGCTTCATTTAAACGCTGCAATGCTTGATTATCACCTTTTAATGATATACCTTCAGCTTTTTCAAATTCCTCTAATAAATTATTAACAATGACTTTATCAAAATTATCACCACCTAAACGTGTATCTCCAGAAGTTGAAAGAACTTCAAAAATACCATCGCCAACTTCTAAAATTGAAACATCAAATGTTCCACCTCCTAAATCAAAAACAAGGATTAACTCATTTTCTTTTTTATCTAATCCATACGCTAAAGATGCTGCAGTAGGTTCATTTATAATACGTAAAACTTCTAAACCACCTATTTTCCCAGCATCTTTTGTAGCTTGACGTTGTGTATCATTAAAATATGCCGGAACTGTAATAACTGCTTGCTTTACGGGATTACCAAGGTAAGTTTCGGCATCGCCGGCTAGCTTTCTTAAAATTTGTGCAGAAATTTCTTCTGGAGTAAAAGCTTTCTTTAAATTAGTACAATTAATTTTAAAACTATCAGCTTCCTCAATTAAAGTATAAGATACTTCTTTTAAGTCTGGAGTTAAATCTTTTGGATTTGTACCAATGAAACGCTTAACTGAATAAAATGTATTGTCATAATTAATAACCGCTTGACGTTTGGCAAGCTGACCCACTAATAGATCACCCTTTTTAGTATAAGCTACAACAGAAGGGGTTGTTCGTAATCCATTATTATTTGGAATAACTGTGGGCTGTGTCCCTTCAATAACTGCAACAACAGAATTTGTTGTTCCTAAATCAATACCTAGAACTTTTTGCATAATATTAGTGATGTTTATTGTTAATAGTTTTGGAATAAATTCTTTATTCCTAAAAAAAATTTCCTATACTTAAGTTATAGCAATTAAAAAATATTTATTAAAATATTCAGAATATTTATATCTGCATCTGACTGGGTTTGAACCAGTGTAAAACGGATTATGAGTCCGGTGCCTAACCACTCGGCCACAGATGCAATTGGAACTGGTGGGAGTTGAACCCACGTGCAATTCAAAAAACTTAAAAAAGTTTTTTACAAGTTTAGTTCAAAAATGAACATAATGAAAATTAATTATCTTAACCAAGTGGAGCAATTAAATTTGTATAAAATAGGTAACAACTACTCTATATTACAAAAAGCTTAAGCAAACGCTAAAACTCTTTGATTATTAAATAAATTTTTAATAGCATTTATTTTGTTAACGATTATACAGATCGAAAATCTGACTTGCTTAAAAAAGTTTTATTAATTGTCGATACCATTCAGTCCCATATAATAGACTCGAAAAAATAAATATTTTAAAAAATTTATACCTTGAGTAGAAAGGGAATTGAACCCTCAGTCTCTAGGCTCGGAACCTAGTGCTTTATCCATTTAGCTATCTACTCGCAAGAATAAACTGATATTAATCCCGAAAAAAAAATTCTGACAATTATTTTTTTGAACTAAAAATAATATAACGAGTATACAACACCATCTCATTGTACTACAATATAATTATTCGTAAAGGTTAAAATTGGAGGTAAAAATTTTAAACTTAAGTACTAAACTTTTTTTATTATATACTCCATACCACTTAATCCAATAACAGGAAAAAAATTGACAATGCTAAAAAAAAATAAAAACACACAAAACCTAAATCTTATAATTTTAACTTTAATATCCTTCGATCTTGAAATAAATAGTATTTCAAAATCGAAGAAAACAAAAAACGAATTACGAAAATATTTACAAATACACGATTTTTCAGGAAAAAATATAAATCAATTTAACCAATTAATTTTTCTTCTTAGAGATTTTGAATTAAATAAAAAAATAATTCGTGAAATAAATGAATATTTTAATTATTTAAATTTAGAAAATCATTCAAAACAAAAAACGAGACCGAAAAAACTAATTAAATATAAACTCCAACAACACGGCAACAAATTTCATTATTACTCAAACAAATTAGGAATCCAAAACGATTATAAAGAAAATTTTTATTTAATGCTAATTGGTTTAATATTAACCGAAAAAATGTTTACTGAAATTGAAAAATCTAAAATTTATTATTAACAACAATACACTCCGTTGTTAAAATCATACTTGCAATCGAAGTAGAGTTTTGTAACGCGGAGCGACTAACTTTTGCAGGATCGACAATACCTAATTCATACATATTACCGTAAAGATCTTCCGCAGCATTATAGCCAAAGGAAAAGTCTTCTTGTTCAATTTTTTCCATGATAATAGAACTATTTTTACCCGCGTTTTGAACAATTCGACGTAAAGGAGCAGTTATTGCTTTAGCTAAAATTAATGCTCCAATTAACTCATCGTCACGTAAATTTAACTTAGACCATTGTTTTAAACTTTCCGATAAATGAACAAACATAGTACCACCACCTGGAACAATACCTTCTTCAACTGCTGCACGTGTTGCATTGATTGCGTCCTCAAGGCGTAATTTTTTATCTTTCATCTCCGTTTCGGTAACAGCACCAACTTTAATAACAGCAACACCACCTGAAAGTTTTGCGATTCTATCTTGTAATTGTTCTTTTTCATAAGCATCATCCGTTAATTTACTTTGTTTACGTAAATTTTCACAATGTTTAGTAACTAAGTTTTCTGTCCCTTCATTTACAATTGTTGTATCATCTTTCGTGACAATAATACGTCGGGCTTGACCCAATTGCGTTAAATTAACATTTTCTAAACTTAAACCTGTATCTTCTGTAATAACTTGCCCTTCAGTTAAGATTGCAATGTCTTCCAAAATTGGTCTACGTCGCTGACCAAAACTGGGTGCGCGTACAGCAGCAACATTAATAACATTACGTAATTTATTTAAAATTAAGGTGGTTAATGCTTCTTTTTCAACGTCTGCTGCGATAATTAATAAAGGTCTTTTTGTTCTGGCTACTTGTTCTAAAACCGGAATTAAATCTTGTTTAACCAGAGTAATTTTTTTATCAGTTATTAATACATAAGGATTTTCAAGAATAACCTCCATTCTTTCTGGATTTGTTATGAAGTAGGGAGAAATAAAACCTTTTTCAAAACGCATACCTTCTGAAATTTCGAGTTCAATTGTTGTAGATTTACCTTCTTCAAGTGAAATAACACCATCTTTCCCAACCTTATCTAATGCATCTGCGATCATGTTACCAATTTCCATATCATTACCTGCCGAAATAGCCGCAACTTGTGAAATCGCTAATAAATCTTCAACTGGACGAGAATATTCATTGATATTGGTAATTAAAAATTGTAAGGCTTTTTCCATACCAATTTTTAATGAAATTGGATTTGCACCTGCAGTTAAGTTTTTCATACCTTCGCGAACCATCGCATAAGCTAATACTGTTGCTGTTGTTGTACCATCACCAGCAACATCATTCGTCTTAGCAGCCGCTTGTCGGATTAAAGAGACACCCGTATTTTGAATATTATCCAAAAGTTCAATTTCTTTAGCGATCGTCACACCATCATTTATAATCTGAGGTGAACCATATTTTTTTTCTAAAACAACATTTCTACCTTTAGGACCAAGCGTAACTGACACCGCTTCAACCATAATACTCATACCATTCATTAACGCACGACGTGCATCATCCTTATATAAAATTTTTTTGCCTACCATAAATTTTAATTGAGATTTTTTAAACATTTAATAAAGCTATAAACAATATTATACGAAATACTAAAAAAAAAACAAGGAAATATGAATTAGAAAAAATAATTTATTATTTTTATTTGCATAATTAAATAAAATTTGTTATATTTATGTCGGTTAAGCCTGGATAGCTCAGTTGGTAGAGCAGTGGACTGAAGATCCTCGTGTCACCAGTTCGAATCTGGTTTCGGGCATATAAAGAATAAATTATTTTAATAATTTTAAAGTTTAGTTAACAATATATGGTCTACAATTATTTTATATACTTTAAAAAATCATTTAGTAAAAAAAAAATAAGGAATTGACAGTGAAACGTATATTTATTTCTGTGTGTATTATTTTTATGATGATTTTCAATAGTCCTAATACTTCTTTTGCTAGTGTTGGGACATTGGTAGATTGTGATAAATCACCTGCATTTACAAAACGTCTTAATGCGAGTGTAAAAAAATTAGAAGGTCGGTTAGTAAAATATGAAGCTGGAACCCCACCTGCATTAGCTTTAGAACAGCAAATTAACCAAACAAAAAATCGTTTTGCCCGCTATTCTGAGTCAGGTTTACTTTGTGGTACGGATGGTTTTCCTCATCTAGTTACTGACGGTGATTTAACGCATGCTCCTGAATTTATTATTCCTGGTTTAATGTTTCTTTATACAGCTGGTTGGATTGGTTGGTCAGGTCGTAAATATATTCAGACGGTTGCAACGACTAAAAATCCTACAGAAAAAGAGATTATTGTTGATGTTCCGGTTGCGTTAAATATTATGTTTTCGGGGTATCTATGGCCAATGATGGCATGGGGTGAATTTATTAGCGGCGATTTTGTTGCTGAGCCAGAAGATATCACTGTTTCTCCACGTTAACCTTTTTTAAAATTCGCTCTTATATCTTAGTTATTTTATAAATTTTTGATCATAAATAATGAATAAAATTAATTTTATTAAAAAATTTTTTGTCTTCTTACTATCATTTTCGTTTAGTTTTAGTGCGTTAGCGATTGAATTAGACGAGGCAACACGTACAGTTGCATTAGATGCAGCTGGTAATGGTGTTGTTTTAACTCCAGAACAAGTAAAACGAGGTAAACGTCTATTTAACGCTTCATGTGGTTCATGTCATACAGGTGGTATTACAAAGACAAACCCAAACATTGGTTTAGATCCTGAAGGCTTAGGATTAGCAACACCTAATCGAAATAGTATTGCTGGCTTAGTTGATTATATGAAAAATCCAACAACTTACGACGGGTTAGAGTCTATTGCTGAAGTTCATCCTAGTATTGCCAGTGCGGATATTTTCCCCAAGATGCGTTCATTATCAGAAGAAGATTTATTTGCGATTGCAGGTCATATTATGGTTCAACCGCAAATTATTTCTGAAAAATGGGGTGGTGGTAAAATCTATTATTAATCTATTATTAAAAAATATTTATTATTACTTATGAATGATTTAAAAACATATTTATCTACTGCTCCTGTCTTATTGACCGTTTGGATGTCACTTACTGCTGGTATGATTATTGAGATGAACCGTTTTTATCCTGATGCTTTATATTTTCCTTCTTACTAAAAACTAAGTTATTTTTTATTAAAGATTGTTTTTTTTATTGCTTTAAGTAAAATAAGTCTTAGGACTTAAGTATAATTTATTTTATTAGAGAGAATGTGTCAGAATTTTTTGATAGCAGCACAATTTCTAATTTATAAAAGTTATACTTGAGTCTTTTTTTTTCAATTTATTTAAAACTAGTTTTTAGACGTGTAGCTTTACCAGAACGCTCTCGTAAATAATAAAGTTTAGAACGTCGGACTTTAGCTGCTTGTGTTCTTTTTATATATTCAATTTTAGGTGAATGAATTAAAAAACATCTTTCAATACCAATACCTCCTAAAATTTTACGAACCGTTATTGTTTTATTTAAGCCCGAATTTTTTTTTGAAATTACAACTCCCTCATAACCCTGAACTCGAGTTTTTTCACCTTCACGAATCTGTATCCCTAATTTTAACGTATCACCTACTTGAATATTTTCAATTTCTTTTTTTAAATATTGAGATTCAACTTTATTTATTATCTCTTTATTCTTATAATGTTGCATTTTTATCGTAGTATTTAAAATTTAAACTAACATTAGTATAACTTAATTACCCTCTATAAAGAAACCCCTAAATTTTTAGCGTTTCGAATTTTATCCCAGGAAATAGAGGGTTATTTTTAGATTTAAAACGTGTTAATGTTTGAACGTTTTACTGAGAAAGCTATTAAAGTCGTTATGCTTTCTCAAGAAGAGTCACGTCGTTTAGGTCATAATTTTGTTGGTACTGAACAAATTTTGTTAGGTTTAATTGGTGAAGGTACTGGTGTTGCTTTTAAAGTTTTACGTGATGAGGGTATAAATTTAAAAGATGCTCGTATGGAAATCGAGCGAATTATAGGTCGTGGTTCGGGTTTCGTTGCCGTTGAAATTCCGTTTACTCCTCGTGCAAAAAGGGTTTTGGAAAATAGTATTGAAGAATCACGTGACTTAGGTCATGGTTATATCGGTACTGAGCATCTTCTTTTAGCCTTATTAGAAGAACATGAAGGGGTAGCTTGGCGTTTATTCGAAGATTTAAAAATCGATGTTGAAAAATTACGTGCCAATATTTTCGTTGCAATTGGAAAAGATGGCTTAGAGTTAAATGCGGTTGCATTAGGTCGACGACGTGGTGGTGGTGATGATTTTGATGACTCAGATAGAGAATATTCAATCGAAGAGTATACAACTAATTTAACAAAACAATCGCGTGATGGAAAATTAGATCCAGTTGTTGGACGTGCCAAAGAAATTGAAAGAGTTGTCCAAATTTTAGTTCGTCGTAAAAAAAATAATCCTGTTCTTATTGGAGAACCGGGTGTTGGTAAAACCGCAGTTGCCGAGGGTTTAGCTCAGCGTATTTGTCAACGTGATGTGCCAGATATTTTAGAAGAAAAAGAAATTTTATCTTTAGATATTGGTTTGCTACTTGCAGGTACAAAATATCGAGGTGAGTTTGAGGATCGAATTAAACGGGTAATGCAAGAAGTTCAGGCTTCGACTACTATTATTTTAGTAATCGATGAAGTTCATAATTTGATTGGCGCAGGTGCAGCGGAAGGTGCTGTTGATGCGGCAAACATTTTAAAACCTGCGTTAGCACGTGGTGAATTACAATGTATTGGGGCTACAACGATTGAAGAATATAGAAAACACATTGAAAAAGATCCGGCACTTGAGCGTCGTTTTCAACCCGTAACGGTCCCTGAACCTACGATTGATGAAACAGTGGAAATTTTACGTGGCTTACGAAATCGTTATGAAAAACATCACATGCTAAGAATTAGTGATGAAGCTTTAATTGCTGCTGCAACTTTAGGTGCACAATTTATTGCAGACCGTTTTTTGCCGGATAAAGCAATCGATTTGATTGACGAGGCAAGTGCTCGGGTTCGTTTGTCAGGTTCGGGTTTACCCGAAGCTGCAAAAGCACTTGATAAAGAGTTACGTGAAAAAATAGTGAATAAAGATCTCGCTATTCGTGATCAAGATTTTGAAGCTGCAGCATTATGGCGCAGCAATGAAATAGAAATACGTGCACAAATTACTGCTGTTTTACAAGCTCAAGGTGGCTTAAAAACAAATACAAGTTTTGAGCTTAGGGTTGAAGAAGATCATGTTGCAGAAATTGTTGCTGCATGGACTGGAATTCCAGTAAATAAAGTTTCAAAAAGTGAAACGGAGAAGTTAGTAAATATGGAAGAACTTTTACATTCACGAGTAATTGGTCAAGAAGTTGCTGTTGCTGCAATTGCGCGCGCAATTCGACGTGCACGTGTAGGTTTAAAAAATCCAAATCGTCCGATTGCGAGTTTTATTTTTTCTGGCCCGACAGGTGTAGGTAAAACTGAATTAACTAAAGCATTAGCAGCGTATTTCTTTGGGTCTGAAGATTCTATGGTACGTATGGATATGTCTGAATATATGGAAAGACATACTATTGCTAAATTAATTGGATCACCACCAGGTTATGTTGGTTTTTCTGAAGGTGGTTTTTTAACAGAACAAGTTCGACGTAAACCATATACTGTAGTTTTATTTGATGAAGTTGAGAAGGCGCATCCTGATGTCTTTAATTTATTGTTACAAATTTTAGAAGATGGACGATTAACCGATTCACAAGGGCGTCTAATTGATTTTAAGAATACTTTGATTATTTTAACTTCAAATATTGGTTCAAAAGTTATTGAAAAAAATGCTGTACAGGCCGAAATTGGTTTCGATTCTTTAGATGAAGACGCTCAAAATGCCGATTATAAAAAAATGGCAGCTGAGGTTCAAGAAGAATTAAAACAATTTTTTAGACCTGAATTTTTAAATCGTTTAGATGAGATAATTGTTTTTCAACAATTAACGCAGAATGATGTCCGTAAAATTGCTGATATAATGATTGAACAATTATGCAAACGTGTAAAAACACAAGGTTTAAATTTAACGGTCAAAGAAGATGTTAAAGATAAATTAGCGAAAGAAGGTTTTAATCCAGTTTATGGAGCTCGCCCTTTACGTCGTGTTATTATGAGTTCATTGGAAGATCGTTTAGCTAACGTATTTTTAGAACAACCATTTGAGGAGGGTACTGATCTTTCAGTTGAATTAGATTTAGATAATAATATAACTATTAATCTCACAGGTGTTACTCCAACTAAAAAGAAAAAAATCGAAACACCTCCGCTTCCGAAACTTTCGAAACTTTCGAAAGGAACATCAAAAGCACAACGTAAATCTGCTGTATTGGCTCTAAAAGACCGTCAAATCGAGAACGTTTAATCTGAAATGTTTGATTCACAGGAGTGAAATTACTAGACATTTTTTCGTAATTCAGAAATCATTTTATAAATTTTGCTAAACTATTTGGGTATTTTATCTGACCAATTTATTTATAAAAAAAAGAATTTTCTGATTTTATAGAAAATTAAGAAGACCAAACTTCCTACCTTAGTTTCTTAATTTTTATTAAAAAGAGAGAACCAAATTTCAGGAAGGGAGAGTAATTCGTTAATTCAAGATTCGATCTGTAAATATTTTTTTTTAAATTATTTACTGATCTTATTACAATATACAAGATAAGTAATAATGAGTCAAAAATATAATTAATTTTAATTATTATTTTTCTACTTTTGTATTATTAGTTTTCCATATTTTTTTTAATTCTGTCGTTTATATGTCTTCAGAAAATTTCATCAAAAATATAAAAA
>Ga0115005_10000761_pt1 | contig 25022 bp, 27 predicted proteins | sample ArcOceMetagenome_FD_87163 | JGI IMG/M metagenome (GOLD analysis project Ga0115005, IMG submission 87163) | Marine eukaryotic phytoplankton communities from Arctic Ocean - Arctic Ocean - Greenland ARC118M Metagenome | ecosystem: Environmental > Aquatic > Marine > Oceanic | place: Arctic Ocean...
AACCAAGCAGTCATGCTATCAGATAGAAATACTGATATTGTTCATGATTCATCTATATGGAATGTACTTGGTTATTCTTATACATCAAATAATATTAACTACGGTCAAATTAAATTTTCATTTGATGTCAGCGGGACAGACCTTGCAACCGCTAACCAAATTGCTTTTCGTTGGGCAATGACATGTGCAAATGACATTATTGAAGGTCTTGCTGATTTTTCATCTCAAAATCCTCCAGTTGATGTACCTGAACCAAATACTATTATATTAATGTTACTTGCGATGGCTGGTTTAATTTACCGCAAAAAAGTCAATAACTAATAGTTTGAATTGTATAGTAAATGCGTTATATCTAATGATGTAGCGCATTTTTTTTGAGTTTTACTGTACATCAGTTATTTATTCTAATATACATGACTAAATCAGTAATACTTGACTAAATTAGTCAAGTTTAAGATAATGCACGCGATACACTCCCGTAAACACCTTTGTAAGTAGAGCAATATGTCAACTCCCGAGTTACCGATAAAATTTTCCGATGCCGCAGCAACTAAAGTATTGTCTTTGATCACCGAAGAAGAAAATCCGGAATTAAAATTAAGAGTTTACGTAACTGGTGGTGGTTGCTCTGGATTTCAATACGGTTTTACTTTTGATGAAAAAGTGAATGACGGTGATATGACCATCGTTAAAAAAGGGGTGACTATGGTCATTGACCCTATGAGCTTACAATACTTAGTCGATGGTGAAGTTGATTATATTGAAGGTTTAGAGGGCAGCAGGTTTTTGGTTAATAATCCAAATGCGTCTTCAACCTGTGGTTGTGGATCCTCTTTTTCAATCTAATTATAATTGAATTTCGTTAGATTTAGATTCAAAAAACCAGTGACGTTCTCACTGGTTTTTTATTTAGCCCTGTCATCCAAGAAACGCTTTAAATTTGGCATGCTGTTACATCGAACACTCCCACCTAGTAAACCTGATATCGCTGTTACTGCGATATTAAGCGAATTGGTATTACAATCTACCTCCTTAATTTTCACTTTAGCAATGGGCAATTGATTAAATTTTGTAATTGACGGTGAAATTGTATTTTTATCTGTAAAATATTGATGTAAATTGTCGATTTGTGATTGTTTCTGTATTTGAGCGCTAAGCCGATTTTTTAACTTTTCAAGAGAACTTTGCGTAATACCTTTTTTTGATGTTTCACTGGTTAACACTTTTTTACTGACTTGCTGCTTGGGAAAAATTTCAGGTGAGCTATTAGCTTTTTCTGTTATTTCTAATGGGGGGGAGAGTTTTTTTTAACGATGTTATTTCTTGTCGTTTTACGTGATTTATCTTTTCATTTTTTGTTTCTTTATCACCAATTACCAGTAATTCTTTTTTTACAGCTTTGGTTGGCGCGCTTTTGATTTGAGGAAAATAAAGTCGTGCTTGAATAGGCTCCACTTGATTATCTTTTTTAATCGTTCGTAAAGGCGTCTGAGAAAACTGTCGTGTGACTATACCAAATAAGAATAAATGAAAAGTAATTGAGATGATAAGTCCTTTGTGTAAACGGTTCAGATACAACTCTCCTTGTTTATGTAAATTTACATATATTGTATGGAGTTGTAATTTTTTTAAAGGTTCATTTTTACTCTTAAAAAAACAGTAAATAGTTATAATAAAGATAGTTTACCGTTTTTATAAGATGAAGCTATTTGCATGTCGGCGTAAGATTCTTGATACTGAATACACTCGAATATTCAAAATATCTATAAAGGGAACGTAATGCGTAAAGTGTCTTTTCAATCAGTTATAAAAACGCTTGTTGTTAGTAGTGTTTTTCTAGCTCTATCAAGTTCAGCAGCAACACTTACTGAATCAGAAGCTAAACAATTATCACAGTTAAAAAATACCGCTTTGGAATCTGATTTATCTTATCAAGTACTGGAATCGCTAACGACTGAAGTTGGTCATCGTTTAATGGGTTCAGAGGGCGATAGAAAAGCTGTCATTTGGGCGCAAGCTAAAATGAAAGCATTAGGCTTTGATAAAGTTTGGACTGAAGAAGTGACCGGTACTTTTTGGCAACGTGGTGAAGCAAAGGCTAAAATTATTGCTCCCTACCCACACAAAATTGTAGCTATTGCGCTTGGTGGCAGTGTGGCGACTGCTGAGGAAGGGCTTACTGCGAAAATTGCGCATTTTGAAACATTAGCTGATTTACAAGCAGCCCCTGATAATAGTTTACAGGGGAAAATTGCATTTGTTTCTTATCAAATGGAACGTGATATTACCGGTTCAGGATACGGTCCAGCAGTCGGCACACGTGTGGGCGGTGCCAACGTAGCTGCGAAAAAAGGTGCGTCTGCATTAATTATGAGATCTGTTGGCACAGACAATAATCGTATAGCACATACCGGTATTATGCGTTATGAAGCAGGCGTGAAAAAAATTCCTGCGGCTGCTATTTCTAATCCTGATGCAGATCTACTCGTTAATCAGTTAAAACGTGACAAGCCAGTGAGTTTCTATTTAAAATTAACCAGCCATACCGACCCTAAAGTTACCGCTGTTTCTGCGAATGTTATTGGTGAAATAACAGGGAGTGAATTCCCAGATGAAATTGTTTCAATTGGCGCACATCTTGATAGTTGGGATGTCGGCACGGGAGCATTAGATGATGGTATGGGCGTTGCTATGATGTTGGCATCTGCTCACCATATTGCACAATTACCAGAACGACCAAAACGCACTATTCGCGTTATTCTTTTTGCGGCCGAAGAAGTGGGACTTCTAGGCGCTAAAGAATATATGGAGATCCACAAAGATAATATGGCTAACCATATTATAGGTGCTGAGTGGGATTTTGGCGTTGGTAAAATTTACAAAATGACTTCTGGTGTGGGTAAAGAATCATTAAGTGCAATTAGCGACCTTGCTAAACATTTAGCACCATTAGGCATTGAATTATCAAGCGATAATAATGCAAAAGCTCAGTCAGACATGAGTGTTATGAGTGAGGCCGGTATGCCAAGTATGAATTTTGCGCCTGATGGTTCAACATACTTCGATTATCACCACACAGAGAATGATACGTTAGATAAAGTCAACCCAGATGATTTAAAACAAGCGACAGCTGTTTATACCGTGTTTGCATATTTTGCAGCGCAATCGGGTGTTAATTTTAGAAAATAATTATTTTCTATCCTTCCGTTAATAAAAATTCGATGATTTTGTTCATGTCCAGATCAAAGTCATCGGCCCTTACGCCTTTAACAATAAAATCTTTATCGCTTGATAAATCAATGTCTTCTGCCATTACGTATTGTCCATCCAGCGCATTATAAAATGAACGCACGTTAGGATTAGTGGGATCTCCGTCATTTCGACTTTCTACAATAGCGAGTTTATTCGAGCTCAATTCGACTAATGATCCGACAGGATAAACCCCCATACACTTTATAAACAAGTCGACTAACCGTTCATCTAAATGATTTTTTTTCGCTAAGCTTCTTAAAATATTAAACGACTTTAAGTGACTATAACCATCTTTGTAGCAACGATTAGCAGTGAGCGCGTCAAAAATATCGCAAATAGCAATCATGCGACCATACTGGGTGATTTTTTCTTTAGGCATATTAAAGGGATACCCTTTACCATCAAGTTTTTCATGATGAAGTGCCGCAACTTCAAGACTTAATTCAGAAATCCCAGGTGTAGACTCTATGATTTTAATAGAATGATTTACATGGCTTTTCATAACCGTAAATTCAGCATCGGTCAACTTACCGGGCTTATTCAATATGCGGTCAGGAATATGGATTTTACCCACATCATGCAAAAAAGCGCCCACTGAAAGCTGTTGAATAATCGCTTTATCTATTTTTAAGAAACGTGCAAAAATAGTCATGAGTACTGAAACTGACACTGAATGTTCTAATAAGTATTCATCTTTTATCCTGATATTAATAACGCAGGCTAACGCATCAGCATTTTTAAATATTGTATCAATAGTTTTATTTGTAATATCGATAACAGGCGTTAGGTTGAGTTCTCGTCCTTGTTGAGCATCTGCAAAGATTTGTCGCTGAATATTTTTTGATTCATTAAAGAGCTCTTTAGCTCTGGTAATCTCTAAAAGAATGAGTGATTTATTGCTCGAAGGTTTAGTATCACCTTTTTCATTTGCAATAATGTTACCTACACGATCAAAAGTTAACGTTTTACTGTTATCAATTAATAAACTTTCGACACCTTTACTGCGTATATTATCGATAACATGGGTATTTTTAATATGCCCAGGGCTGGTTAAATTAAACGAACCCTTCTGCTTAGCGATATCAACAACAAAATGGCCTTTTATTAACTCTGATATTTTAATTTCAACAATCATAATAAAATTTAACTCGTTAAATTAACGTCTGCTGCGCAGTGTTCTTTAGTTGATATAAATGCGTATCAGCTTCTTTTAAAAGCTCGGTCATTGAACGCTTCCCATCACTTGTTGCTACGCCACAGGTAATTGTTATAGGTAACAGCTTGTCTTGATATGGCATAGGATTATTAATAAAAAACTGACTTAAGCGTTGAGATGCAAGCCCAGCTTCTTGATTATTTTGACTCGCCAATACGACAACAAATTCATCACCTGCGTAACGAAAGCATCGATCATTTTCTCTGATTAATCCTTGTAGTTTTGTTGCTACGTAAGCTAGAGCTCTATCTCCGCAATCATGACCGTGTTGGTCATTAACCTGTTTAAACTTATCACAATCAATAAATAATAGTGAAAAAGGTGCGCCATATCTATGTTGTCTTACCAACTCTTCGGCAATACATACTTCCATTAACCGACGATTTGCTACGCCCGTTAATCGATCATAATGGGCCATGTATTCCAATTGTTCGCGAATTAACACATTTGATAAACATAAACTTACTTTAGTGGCTAGTTGTTCTAAATGAAAGGTACCAAGTTCATTACTGAAACGATTTTTATCTCGGTCAGAAAATAACAAACTCCCAAAAAGCTGTCCTTCTAACATTAACGGTATTAATGCAATAGATTGTGATTGTATCAGCAAGTCATTCGGTATGGCTGAAGGTAAGTTATCTAATTTATTCGTCAGGAAAGGTTTGTCATCAGGATGGAAGGCTTGCAGCTGTTCTAAAGATATTTTTGTACTATGTCGATGCTTCCAAGTCGATTGCAATTGTTCATTGAACAAGTAGCTAATAGGCGTTGGCTCGACTAAAAGCAAAGTAATAGAAGTAATATTGAATTTGTGTTTGATGGAGTTCAATAGTCGTTGAAGTAGTTCATCACAAGATTTACTTGCAAGTACTTCTTTTTCTATTTCAAATAATTTCAGTGCTATCTTTTCATTGGCTTTAGAGTTGGCAATTAATTGCTCAATTTCTAATTCTGACATAATCATTTCTTGTTAAATAAAACTAATTTAATTGTGTTCTTTTCAGGACAATAGTGCAAGCGCTGAGTTATTCTGAAAATGGTATTAATATTGCTTAGCTTCTTCTTATTGAAAAGTACTCTTTGGAATAAACAAAAAATGTCAGTTTTTTGTCACTTAACTTTTTTTACTTTTAGCCGATAATAAGTCAAGTCTTACCTGATTTGTTATATTTTTGGATTATAATTTATGCGAATGTCATTATTAACTTCAGCTTTTTTATTGTTTTTTAGTCATGTCAGTTATGGGCAAAAACTTGAAGCTGTGCAAATCTATACAGATAACCAGCTCCTAAGTTTAATTAAAGAAAATAGGCACTTAGGTCAAGTTGTACTTGATGAGTGTCAGCTTGTTCAAGATATTGAAGCAAGAGCAACTAAATCAAAATATCCATCCTATCAATTTCTATGGGGTGATATGTTGGCTTTTGGTGTGTGCGTAAAAAAAGACGTTCCTTTAGGACTCCATTTTATGAAAAATGCTGCTGACCAAGCGTTGCCTGAAGCTTTAGAACAATTAGGCCGCTATTACCATACCGGCAAATTTATGCAGGTTGACGTTGCTAAAGCGATTTTTTTTCTTAGAGAAGCATCAGCAGTAAATAATTTAAACGCACAACTTCGTTTGGCTGACATTTATGCGAAAGGTTACGGTAGTCCATTAGATTACCCAGAGTTATACGCGCAACTTCATCACTCTGTAACTGATAATAAAAAAATTCATAAAAAAATTGCTCAGTTATTGATGGCGTTGGCAGATAAAATGCCAGAAAATGTCGTAAATGCGGCTAAAAACGGTAAATATTAAGCTGTTTTTAGTGTTTTGATATTTTTTGTACAGCATCACTTTGTTTAGGTATATAATTGATGCATTAAAACATTAATCGAGTTTATCCCCTGAAAGATCCACATCAAAAGCGTGAAGCGAAAAAATACGACAATCCAGTAGCGAGTCGTGAATTATTATTGTCTATTATAGAAAATTCACATTCGCCACTTAATTTCAAAGCGATATGTAAAGCTCTGAATTACCATGATGAAACGCATCATGTTGGTGTTAAACGCCGTTTACGCGCTATGGAAAATGCTGGGCAGCTTGTTTTTAATAAACTTAAGCAATATGTCATTCCCCCACAAAACAGCCTAATTACCGGTAAAGTTACGGGTCATCGTGATGGCTTTGGCTTTTTCATACCTGATGTTGCTATAGGTGAAAAACGTGGCAAAGATTTTTATATTTCATCACATGAAATGCAACGAGTCTTTCATGGCGATATTGTTAGCGCGATATTAGTAGATCGAACTGACCGTAAAGGTCGACAAGAAATTAAAATAATTGAAGTTATTGAACCACGTAAAGCCGGTATAGTGGGACGTTTTTACGTAGAACATGGTATTGCATACATCGTGCCTGATGATGCGCGTATAAAACAAGACATTCTCATTGAACCTGATGGAAAATTGGGTGCACGTCACGGACAAATGGTTGTGGTCAATGTTCTACATCGTCCATCAAAAAGAAACAATGCCGTAGGCAAAGTTATTGAAGTATTAGGTGACCATTTAGCACCCGGTATGGAAATCGATATAGCTTTACGCGAACATGATTTACCGCACGAATGGCCAGAACAAGTTATTGAAGAAGTTTCAACGATTGCAGATGAAGTCGAAGATGAAGCAAAGATCCCACGTGTTGATTTACGTGATTTGCCTTTAGTCACCATAGATGGTGAAGACGCTAGAGATTTTGATGATGCTGTATATTGTCAGCCTGAAGAATCCGGTGGTTGGCGTTTATGGGTGGCTATTGCAGATGTGAGCTATTACGTTCGTAATGGAACAGCACTTGACGATGAAGCTATTTCTCGCGGAAATTCGGTTTACTTTCCTAGTCAAGTTATCCCTATGTTGCCGGAAAAACTATCGAACGGATTATGTTCATTAAATCCTGATGTTGATCGCCTATGTATGGTTTGTGAAATGACCATCAGTGCGACAGGTGAGTTGTCAGGTAGTGAATTCTACTCGGCGGTTATGCGTTCACATGCGCGTTTTACTTATAGTAAGGTAGCGACAATTTTATCAGGTGAAGACGCTAACGAAAAAGCTGCTTTACGTGAAGAGTATGCACCACTTGTGCCTGATTTAGAAAATTTATACCAGATGTATTTAGCCTTAAAAACATCACGCACTAATCGTGGTGCTATTGCTTTTGAAACATCGGAATCGTTATTTTTGTTTAACAACGATCGTAAAATAGAGTCTATTGTGCCGTTAATCCGTAATGACGCGCATAAAATCATAGAAGAATGTATGGTTCTAGCGAATGTTGCAACGGCTAAGTTTGTTGAAAAACATCAAATGCCTGGCCTATTCCGTGTTCATGATAAACCGAGTGTAGACAAGTACACAAACTTTGTAACTTACTTGAATGAACTCGGTATTTCATTGCCAACACGTGAACAACCTGAGCCTGCAGATTATGCTGATATTTTAAATCACGTACAAGGTCGCCCTGATCAAGAGCTGATCCAAACCATGCTGCTTCGTTCAATGCGTCAAGCGGTGTATCAAAGCGAGAATTTAGGGCATTTTGGTTTAGCACTAGAATCATATAGTCATTTTACTTCGCCTATACGCCGTTATCCTGATTTAGTGATTCATCGCGTAATTAAAGCTATTTTGGCAAAACAAGCGAAAGCGGCGACTAAAAATACTGAAGCGAATGTAGGTTTTTATGAATATTCACCAGAGGCTGTCATTGAGCTAGGTGAACAATGTTCTATGACCGAGCGTCGTGCCGATGACGCAACTCGTGATGTGTCTGATTGGCTGAAATGCGAATTTATGCAAGACCATGTAGGTGATACTTTTACGGGGGTTATTTCAACTGTCACTAACTTTGGTTTATTTGTTCGTCTAACGGATTTACATATCGAAGGATTAATTCATATCACCTCTTTAGGACATGACTATTATCACTTTGACGATGTTCGTATGTGTTTGAGTGGTGAACGTTCAGGTACAAAGTATTCTATTGGTGATGTTTTAGAAGTCAATGTTGCTGCAGTTAATTTAGATGAGAAGAAAATAGATTTAGTGTTGTCGGGTGAAAAAAACACAGTGAGTCGCACTAAAGTGGGTGGAAAAGATAAAGCTAAGAGCACAGGGTTAAGAAAAAATGCTGACAATGGTTTTAATACACCAAGAAAAGCTTCTGATAAAGAAAAGCCTAAAAAACCCAAAGATAACAAAATTGAAAAAGTTAAAGATAAAAAGGCCGTAAAATCGAAAGCTAAAAAACGTACCGCAAGAAAAAAAAGACCCGGAAAAAATGCGCGTAAAACAACGGAGTAATTTAGGTTGATATGCTAGGTAATGCATATAGGCAATGCATGGAAATAAGATTTGTAGGTCGACCTGAAAAAATAAAGTTCGATGTAGAAAAAATAAAGAAAAATTAAAAAGAGAAGAGCATGGCAAAACAAGACGAACTAGTATTTGGCATTCATGCCATTAATGAATTGATTAAACGCGCACCAGAACGCTTTATTGAGCTTTTTTTACTTAAAGGCCGAGAAGATGAGCGATTAATGACGATCATTAACTTGTCAAAAAAGTATGGTATTTCCACGCAACTTGTTAATCGTAAAGTACTTGATGAAAAAAGTGATGGTGAACAGCATCAAGGTGTATTAGCACGCATTACACAAGGAAGAACCTATACAGAGAACGATATAGATGGCATTCTTGCACAAGCCAAAGAAAAAAATGAAGCACCGTTCCTATTAATTTTGGATGGTGTAACTGATCCCCATAACCTTGGCGCATGTTTACGAAATGCGGATGCTGCTGGTGTGCAAGCTATTATAGTTCCAAAAGACAATGCCGCCCGCTTAACGGCAACTGTTCGTAAGGTAGCCGTAGGTGCTGCTGAAACAGTACCTTTGGTACAAGTGACTAATTTAGTGCGTACAATGAAACAACTTCAAGACAACGGAGTATGGATAATTGGTACTGCTGGTGAAACTGAAAACTGTCTATATGATGAAAAGTTAAGTGGTCCTATGGCATTAGTGATGGGCGCAGAAGGTAAAGGCATGCGTCGTTTAACGCGTGAAACATGTGATCAACTCGTAAAGTTACCAATGGCTGGCAGTGTTTCAAGCTTAAATGTATCAGTCGCCGCTGGTATTTGTTTATTTGAAATAGTGCGTCAACGTAGAACCTGATTTTTAACGACTTTAACCGTAAACGGTACTAATACAAAACACAGTATGATGATAAAAGTATAATAAAATCAGCGTACCGTCATTTTAGCCGCGTCTTCTTACTCTAAGTGTTGCCTGAACCTGATGCGTACATTTTCAGTATAGGTCAGCAATTTAGTAACGGCATGAAAAAAGCAGGCAAGGGCTATACGGAGCAGGTTCAGTGCGAAGGTTACTTGAATGGCTATCTATTTGTTGACGTAGTCAAAAGATAGAAGAATAACTGAGTCAAACGTACTTTATTCACAAGATAAAGTATGTTTGTGTGCTGAATTTTGCGAGATAACAATGAATTTTTGCCTGATAAGCACCGAGGGTTAAATAATTTTTATTTAAATTTCTTTGATATAAAAAAGTGATTATAAGCTTCTTTCATAGGGTTTATTTCTGAAGGTTCAACGGATACTTTATTTTTATTACTCCGCTCCTTATATTTGTCTTGCCTTCATCGCTTATTTTTACTAAACTTCGCGACCTTAATTCAGCCCGAACTTTTTGTTCCTTGCCTCTTTCTGGTGTTTGGCTGAGCCAGCTAATGAGGCTACAACCGTAAGGAGCTCGTAATGCGTCATTACGAAATCGTATTTATGGTTCACCCTGATCAGAGTGAACAAGTACCTGGCATGATCCAGCGTTATACTGACTTGATCAATGCTGCTGAAGGCAAAGTCCACCGTCTTGAAGACTGGGGCCGTCGCCAATTAGCATACCCAATCAATAAATTGCACAAAGCACACTATGTTTTATTAAACATTGAAGCGCCACAAGCAGTTATTGATGAGCTTGAAACAGCTTTCCGTTACAATGATGTTGTTATCCGTAACATGATCATGCGCACTAAAACTGCAGTAACTGAAGCGTCAGCAATGGCAGCTGCTAAAGAAGAACGTCGCGACGATCGCCGCGAAGTTAAGCAAGAAGCTCCAGCTGTTACAGAAGCACCAGTTGCTACTGAAACTACAGAAGAAGCTGAGAGCGAATAAGTAACTCGTGACAAACTCTCTTTATGAGAATTGCCTTGTGTTGGTTGGTGAAGTGGTAAAACCACCGAAAAAATCAACAAGCCCAGCAGGTATTCATCATTGTCAGTTTTCAATGGACCATAAGTCCATACAAAATGAAGCTGGCATGAACCGACAAGCATTTGTCCGAATACAGGTTGTAGCAACAGGTGAGCTGTCACAAAACTTAACTCGTGATTTAATTGCGGGCAGTAAGCTCAAAGTGACTGGTTTTCTAAACCGTCATGAATCAAGAAATGGTAACCCACTTCTTGCCTTACATGCTCAACATATTGAAATGATTAATTAAGGTGCTTTTTTTGGTCTGTTAGTTCAGTCAAATGAATACACCATATTTAGGAGAAATCCATGTCTCGTTTTTTTAGACGTCGTAAGTTCTGCCGCTTCACAGCGGAAGGTGCTACCTCTATCGATTATAAAGATATTGCTACACTGAAAAACTATATCACTGAAAGTGGTAAAATCGTTCCTAGCCGTATTACTGGTACAGCAGCTAAATATCAACGTCAACTTGGTCGTGCGATCAAGCGTGCTCGTTACTTAGCGTTATTACCATATACTGATTTACATAAGTAACCTAAACAGGGGTTTTGAAAATGGAAGTAATTCTTCTTGATAAAATCGCCAAATTAGGCGGCCTTGGTGACAAGGTATCAGTTAAATCTGGTTATGCACGTAACTTCTTATTACCTCAAGGTAAAGCAGTATTTGCATCTGAAGCTAACGTTGAACATTTTGAAGCACGTCGTGCTGAAATTGAAACTAAATTAGCTGAAACTTTGACAGCAGCAGAAGCTAAAGCTACTAAAATCGTAGCATTAGCTGAAGTTACTATCGCATCATCTGCGGGTGATGAAGGTAAATTATTCGGTTCTATTGGTACTAAAGATATTGCTGATGCAATTACTGAAGCAGGCGTTGAAGTAGCGAAAGCTCAAGTACGCATGCCTTTAGGTACAATCCGTGAAACGGGTGAATTCGATATCGCGATTCACTTACACAACGATGTTGATACTAGCATCAAAGTTGTCGTTATCGCTGAAGCTTAATTTAGTCCGCTAAATTAAGTCTCAAAAATACCGCTTTTCTGTTTAAGAATGGCGGTATTTTTTTATTTATAATAAAGTAAATAATTATACTAAAAAGATAATGATTACTTCACAGTCCTGATTTGAAATCAGGAATAAACCAATCATTTGCAGTGAGTAAATTTCTTTCAAGTAAACCACCAATACCCTGCAAGCCACCTGTATGTAATATTACAATTCTATGGCCTATAGGAAAATAGTTCTGCTCAATTAACGCTAATAACGCCAAAATCATTTTTCCTGAATAGACAGGCTCAAAAATAAAACCTGTTTGTTCATTAAAATTTAGGATCCTTGCGACGTCTTCTTTACTAAACTTAGCATAGCCGCCACGATGAAATTCAGACATTATTTGCCAGTTAACATAATTTGATGAATTTTCCAGTAAAACATTAACTTGGTCAGTTAAGTAATCATTTTGTTTTAATACCGCAATACCAATAAGCTGATGCTGGTTATTATCCGCTTGTATTAAGCCAGCTATTGTTCCTCCACTTCCTACAGGTGTGAGCAAAGTATCGAATTCACATTGCTGATTTAACTCTGTTATGACTTCACCAACCCCTGGTAAGGCTAATGTATTACTGCCTCCTTCTGGCACAATGAGATAGTTAGGGTATAACTTTTGTAATTCAGCTAAGTAATCTTGATTTTCACGTAACCGGTATGTTTTTCGATCAATAAAATGGAGTTTCATACCCCACTGTTGTGCCATAGAAAGTGTGAAATTGCTCGCGTATTCTTTTTCGCCACGGATAATGCCAATACTTTTTAGTCCTTGCTGTTGGCAAGAAAATGCTAAAGCATGGATATGGTTAGAAAAACTTCCGCCAAAACTGATAACACCCATATAATTTTGTGTTTTAGCGTGCAGTAAATTAAATTTTAACTTACGCCATTTATTGCCAGAGATTATGGGATGAATTGTATCATCACGTTTTATTGAGACACTAAGCTGATGCTTCTCAAATAAAGGGTGAGTCACTTTTTGTAATCTAGATGCTATCATCATAAAAGGTAATGTTTTTCTTTACTTAAATGTAACTACTCAATAAAAAACTTGCGCCTTCAACGGAATAGGGGATAATGATTTTATAGTATATGACTATAAATTATAATATTGATAAATGTCGCTTATTACAAAAATAAATAATGTTTTCTCAAAAGTAGAGTCCAAAGCTTTGTTGGGTGTGAGTCTACGCCAGCAGTCGCTCGCCTTTTTTTCATGCTCTGAGCAAGAGACAACACAGTTTCAACAAATTAACTATCCGCTAGTAGAACATCCTCAACAGATTAAAATTCAACAAGAAAAATATCAATTGCAAGGGCAGTGTCATCTGGTTTTAGCTTCATCACAAACACAAATAGTACAAGTTGATAAACCTAATATCCCCGAAAGTGAATTAAACGCTGCATTAAAATGGCAAATTAAGGATCTCGTTAATTGTTCTCCAGAAGATATGGTGCTTGATTATTTCGATGGGCCAACGCTTGCGGGTGGAAATGAAAAAATAAATGTTGTCTGCGCTTCCAAAAAAGAATTATTAACTTTTATTGAGCCACTCAATCATAATGGCTTGACATTAAAATCAATCATTACCGAAGAATTTGCTTTTGCTAGTTTGCTCAAAGTACAGAACGATGCGTGTTTAATGGTTTGCCAGCAACCTAATGAAGAAATAATTTTGTTGATTGTTAAACAAGGCAAAGTATTTTTCTCACGTCGCTTACGTGGTTTTGCTCAAATAGCGACGAAAACGGAAGAAGAATTATCATTTGGTATTGTTGATAATTTAAATTTAGAAATTCAACGATCAACCGATTATTTTGAACGTCAATTGAAGCAAGCGCCTATTCGTTCCATTGAAGTTATTGTTCCTATGGTCAATGAGGCTTTATTAACACGCAAGTTGGCCGAAAACACCAATGTTGACGTAAATTTACTCACTATGCCTGAGGGCTTTAATGATGCTCGAGAATTTGCTGTAACAATTGGTGCGACGCAGTTGAATAATATGGAGCCAATCAGCTAATGGCAAAAAATTCAATTAATTTACTACAAGCCGACTTATTACCTAAACAGGTATTAGTCACTTTACCAAACGTTGTGATACTTTGGTCATTGGTACTTTTGTTCATGTTTTCTTGGACTTTTTTGAATCATTATCAAGTAACAACATTACGTGTAAAGCACCAAGAGGTTTCTAGGGTAAAAGCTAATCAAGATAAGTTACTTGCTCAATTACAAGATAAAGTGAAAGCTAATCGAGCTAGTTCAAAAGTTATTGAAGAACTTGCTATGTTAAAAGGTTTTTTGAAAAATAAAAATATATTATTGAGTGAGTTAACAGATCCTACTCATACCTCAGTTGCAGGTTTTGCTTCATCGATGACTGAATTATCAATAATGCATCATCAAGACATCAGTTTGCAGCATGTCAATATTACTTATCAAGATTTAACTTTTTCTGGTTTAGCAAGAACGCCAGAAGCTGTTCCTGCATGGTTAGCTAAATTTGAGACATCAAAATTTTTGTCAGGAAAATCATTCATTAATTTTTCTCTTAACGAAAATGAAGAAAAACTGACCGAATTCACCGTTAGCTCTAAGGCGAATGCTGATGAATAAGCAATGGAAAGCATATTGCGAGAAATATTTAGCCATTTCACCTCGTGAACAATATATGGTGCTATTTACGGGGTTAATTGCCATTATCTTTATTATTCATACTTTTTTTATTGATGATAATACGAAAAAAATCAATAAATTTGAAAAGGAGGTTACACAAATTAGCAAGGTAAATCGTGCCGCTAAAGCCTCTATAATGTTACTTGAAGACGGTTTGTCAAAAAACCCCAATTCAGCGCTAAATAAGCAAATCTCGCAATATAAAGACAGATTAAAAAAAGTTGATGTGGATCTCTTACAACTTACCTCCGACTTGATCAGCCCTATTCAAATGCGTCATGCATTAATGCAATTGCTAAAAACGCAAAAAGGTGTTTCTTTGCAATCGTTTGAAGTCATTGCGGCAGAACCTATAACGCTTTCTCATTCTACTCCCGCAATTAACGTTGATGGGAATCAAGTAACTGATGTTGATAGGGACCACCAAGAAATGGTGCTTTATCGTCATGCGATAAAAATAAAAATTAACGGCAGTTACTTTCAATTACGCGATTATTTAACACAACTTGAAGCATTATCGTGGAAGTTTTTTTGGCAAGAGTTTAATTATCAACTCAAAGAATATCCGGTAAGTGAGTTAGAAATCGAAATGTATAGCTTAAGTACTAAACGGGAGTTTATTGGTGTTTAAAAATATAACATTAAGCAGTTTATATTTCATATTCATGTTTATGACATTTCTAGTTAGTGCACAAAATAATGATCCTACCAAACCTTTGTCGGCTGGTGGTTTTTCACAAGTTAGTAAAGTAGAAGCAGCAACAAAAGCAGAATTAATATTAGAAAGTATTATTCATGGTTTTGAAGTGCATACAGCGGTTATTAATGGTCAAGTGTTAAAAGTAGGTGACTTTATTCGTCAGTATGAATTAGTAGCGGTGAATAACACCAGCGTGGTCTTACGTTCAGCAGAAAAACGTTTAAAGCTCAGCGTGTTTTCTCGTGTCGTGGTTAAATCAAAATGAAAAGATATGATCAAATGAAAAATTCTCAAGCAAAACTTTATTGTTTCACCTTACTTTTAGCTTTATTTGGCTGTCAATCTTCACCAGATAAACCAACAGAAATTATGAGTGCATTAGACAAAGCAATAAAAGAGTCCAGTAAACCTGCGCCTAAAGCATTAAAAAAAGTGCCTAATGCTATTCAGCAAGAATTAATGCAGCGAAGTATAAGCCAAGCTCGACAAGGTTTATTATCAGAAAAACGTTTAGAAATTGCCGCTAGCGACGTTAGCGCACAAGAGTTCTTTGCCGCTTTAGTCGATGAGTCACCCTATAGTGTTGTAGTTCATCCAGAGGTAAGTGGTACAATTACCTTAAATCTAAAAAACAGTACGTTACATGAAGTGCTTGATGTCGTGGAAGAAGTTTACGGTTATGAAATTCGTCATAAAGGTAAAGTCATACAAGTTTTCCCTTCAGGTATTCGCACAGAAACTATTGCTCTTAATTATTTATACGTGAAGCGTTCAGGTATGTCGAGCACAAGTATTAATGCTGGTGGCGTGTCAGAAGGTGATCAAAGTAGCGGTAATAATGCCAACAGTAACTCAAATAATTCAAACAGCTCAAACAATTCCAATAGCTCAAAGAGTAATAATCAAAATAACCAGCAAGGAAGTGGCGGTGTTAATATCTATACTGAAACAGAATCTGATTTTTGGACAGAATTAAAAGAAACGTTAACTTTACTTGTTGGCTCAGAGAAAGGGCGTTCTGTTATTGTTTCTCCACAAGCAGGCTTAGTAACGGTTCGGGCTTTACCTGAAGAAATTAAAATTGTTAAAAAGTTTATTAACGATACAGAAACCCATTTACGACGCCAAGTGATCATTGAAGCAAAAATTATGGAAGTCACGCTTAATGATGATTATCAACAGGGTGTTAAGTGGGATCAAGTACTGGGCAGTATTGGCAGTAGTGATTTAACTTTTTCAACAGCTGGTGGGATTGCGGGTAATATTATTTCAGGAACGATTGGTGGCACGAGTAGCCTAGCGTTTAATAACAACGACTTTACCGGAGTGATTGATTTGCTTTCAACACAAGGTAATGTACAAGTACTTTCAAGCCCAAGAATAACAGCAACTAACAACCAAAAAGCAGTAATAAAAGTGGGTGAAGATGAATATTTTGTTACTGATATTTCTAGTACAACCACCACTGGTACATCAACCACCACCACGCCTGAAATTGATTTAACGCCTTTCTTCTCTGGCATTGCTTTAGATGTAACTGCGCAAATTGATGAAAACGGTGAAGTGATTCTTCACGTTCATCCTTCTGTTACATTGACCAAAGAACAAGTTAAAGTAATAAAGCTTAACGAAGAAGAGATTATTTTACCATTAGCACAAAGCAGTGTTCGAGAATCAGATACGATAATTCGCGCTAAATCAGGTGAGATTGTGGTCATTGGTGGTTTGATTGAAACACGAAAAATTGATATAGAATCAAAAACGCCACTTTTAGGTGACATCCCATTACTCGGTGAGTTATTCAAAAGCAAAAGTGAAACGACACAGAAAAAAGAACTGGTTATTATGTTAAAACCCATTGTTGTTGGTCAAGATACTTGGAAAAACCAGCTACAAGATGCTCGTTCGCTTTTAAAACAGTGGTTCCCAGAAGAAGATGATTTTTCGCAAAGTGAAGTAGATGAGACTAATACCTCTTTATCGCAACCTATTGCCACTAAACCTATGCCTGATAGTAATGAATAACAGTCAACATTTATGTACCTTTACCATTTTGGTTTAACGGAACTTCCGTTTACGTTAACACCAAATACAGCATTTTATGTTGGTCTAGAACCTCATAATGAAGCGTTAGCTGTATTGTTAACCGCACTGAAAACCGGTGAAGGATTTATTAAGGTCATAGGTGAAGTAGGTACAGGAAAAACACTACTTTGCCGAAAACTGCTTAATGAAATACCTGAGCACTTTGTTACTGCTTATATTCCTAATCCCTATTTGAAGCCTGATGAGTTGCGCCGAGCAGTGGCCGTTGAATTAGGTGTAAAACAAGCACAGCGTATGTCAGTTCAATTACTCACTCAGCGCATTCAACAGCGATTATTGGAACTTCACTCAGAAGGGCATTCAGTCGTACTTATACTCGACGAAGCACAAGCATTACCTGAAGAGAGTCTTGAAGCTTTACGTTTGTTTACTAATTTAGAAACTGAAACGCGTAAACTATTACAAGTTGTTTTATTTGCTCAACCAGAATTAGACGAACGTTTAGCAACAAAAAGATTTAGACAGCTAAAACAACGCATTACCTTTTCTTATAAATTACGAGCAATGACTGCACTCGAAGTACAAGGTTATATCCAACATCGAATGAAAGTCGCGGGTTATAAAGGAGCTGCATTATTTAGTGCTACGTTATCAAATAAGGTGGCTAAAGTGAGTAAGGGCATTCCACGTTTAGTTAATGTGCTTTGTCATAAAATGCTGATGTTAAGTTATGGGCAAGGGCAATACCAAATCACCAAAAAGCATTTATCTGCAGCGATAAATGATACTGAAGCAACCAGGCAACCTAGTAACATTAAAGGGTACGCAAGTATTGTAAGTGTACTCATTACGACAGTCATTATTATATATGTATTGAAAAATTATGGAGTGGACGCTTGAGTGTAATTAACCAGATGTTAAAGGATTTAGATCAACGTCAAGTTGAACAACAAGGTTCAAGTAATTTTACTGTACCTGTCTCTTCACCTTCATCAAATAAAAAGCTTATCTTCATCAGTTTAATCGTTGTTATTTTACTTAACGTGAGTGGCATTTTTGTTTGGCAAATGTATACAGAAAATCAAACGTTGAAGATGTCCAATACGGGAGAGAAAAATCCTGTAGCCAACAAATTGAAACTGACTACTGCTAGAGTAAATGAAGACTCAAAGCAAACATCAAAAAGCAGTCACTGGGATAAAAGCCCAGCAGAAAATGAGTTAAATCAAAATGATTTAAACCCGAAGATGCGAGATAACATAGCACAAAGCAAAACTACACCAGAAAGTAATGCCCCACTTAAATCAATTAGCAGAAACACTATAAATCAAAATGATAAGGCTGTTGTTCCAACGAACGTAATAAATAATAACTCAAGTATTCCTAAAAAGTTGGCAGACCCGATTGTTGAAGCGGCAAAGAAATCAACATTAAAAATATCACGTAAACAACTATCACCACGTGCACTTGCGAAACAAAAATTAATACGTGCAGAGCAAGCGCTTAACAACAATAATATAGCCCAAGCAGAAACGTTATTTGAAGATGTATTATTAGTTATGCCCGAACATAAAAGTGCAAGAAAACAATTAGCGGCTTTATGGTTTGGTCGTCAAGCTTATTCAGATGCCTTAAATTTACTTTCTCAAGGGATACACTTATCGCCTAATGATAACGAGTTTCGTCTGATGAAAGCCAGGGTATATTTACAACAAAATCGAGTGCAGCAGGGATTTGCGACTTTAAATAATATGCCGGGAGTTAACGAGGTGGTTAATGTTGAATATCAGAGTTTACGCGCCACAACCGCTCAACAACTTAATGAGTTTTCTTTTGCTGCACAAGCATATCAAATTTTGGTAAACATCGAACCTTCTGCTGCTCGGTGGTGGTTAGGTTTAGCTGTTGCTCACGATAGTAATAGCGAATTTGAACAAGCAAGTAATGCGTACAAAACAGCATTAAATAAAAGTGGGTTATCTGGAAGCGCTGAGACTTTTGCCCGTCAGCGTATTACTGAGTTGGGAGAATAACGATGGCAGCACCAAAATTAAAAATGCGCCTCGGCGATTTGTTAGTACATGAATATATCATTACTAATGAAGCATTAATGCAGGCACTAAATAGCCAGAAAATAAGCGGACGAAAATTAGGGGATACCTTGATTGAACTTGGCTATATAGGCGAGCGTCAATTACAAGAATTTTTAGCCCAACAACTTAATATACCATTCTTAGATATCAGCCAGCGTCGTATTTCTCATGAAGTCGCGTTATTACTTCCTGAAGTGCACGCACGTCGTTTACGCGCTTTAATTATTGAAGATCAAGGTGACTCTGTATTATTAGGTATGAGTGATCCTGCCGATTTAAAAGGTCTTGATCAGCTTGAACAAATACTTTCTCCGAAAAGATTAAAGCTTGCAGTAGTCATGGAATCCCAACTTTATGATGCTTTTGATGGATTGTATCGACGTACAGCTGACATCGAATCATTTGCTAGTCAGCTAGAAGAAGAGTATGACCAAACGACTGATTTTGATTTATCGTCTACATTTTCAGATGATAGTGGCGATGCAACGGTTGGTAAATTATTACAATCAGTCTTTGAAGATGCCGTTCAAATGCGTGCCTCTGATATTCATATCGAACCCGATGAAAATCTATTAAGAATACGCCAACGTATTGATGGCGTATTACAAGAAAATATTTTAAAAGAAAATAAAATTGCTTCCGCCATGGTATTACGTCTGAAACTCATGGCTGGCTTGGACATTTCAGAAAAACGACTCCCCCAAGATGGCCGATTTAATCTGCAAATTAAAGGTCATAATATTGATGTCCGTATGTCTACGATGCCCGTTCAACATGGTGAGTCAGTGGTCATGCGTTTACTCGATCAATCCGCAGGATTATTATCACTTGATCAAACAGGTATGCCTGCAGATTTAGTTGCACGTGTTCGTCATCAAATTACGCGACCACATGGTATGGTACTCGTTACAGGGCCAACAGGTAGTGGTAAAACCACCACATTATATGGTGCGTTAAGTGAGCTAAATCAATCAAGCAAAAAGATCATTACGGTTGAAGACCCCGTTGAGTACCGTTTACCTCGTATAAATCAGGTGCAAGTAGCACCAAAAATTGATTTACACTTTTCAACAGTATTGCGTACCGCGTTAAGGCAAGATCCCGACATCATCATGGTAGGTGAAATGCGTGACCATGAAACAGTTGAAATTGGCTTGCGAGGTGCATTAACGGGTCACTTAGTATTATCAACATTGCACACTAATGATGCAATCACCAGTGCTTTACGTTTAATTGATATGGGCGCGGCAGGTTTTCTTGTCGGTAGTTCATTACGTGCTGTTATTGCACAGCGATTAGTGCGTAAAATATGTGAACACTGTGGCGAAGAACATGCGCCAGACGCACAAGAAATGATGTGGCTTACCCATCTCGCTGGAGAACAAGCTAAAACGGTCAATTATAAAAAAGGTCGTGGCTGTCAGTCATGCCAATACACGGGTTATCGAGGACGTATTGGTGTCTTTGAGTTATTAGAAATGAATGAGCCAATGATGGCTGCACTTAAACGTGATGATGCTGAAGCATTTACGAAATTAGCGAAAGAAAATCCATCATTTACACCCTTAGCGCAAGCGGCATTTGATTATGCCAAGCAAGGTGTTATTAGCGTGGAAGAAGTACTTCGTTTAGTTGATACTATTGATGTTCAAGGCTAAGAGTAGAATTTATTATGGCGGCATTTAGTTACGTTGGCAGAAGTGTTAGCGGCGCTCAAGTTAAAGGAATGATAGAAGCAGTAAACGCAAATGCGGTTGCAGAGCAATTGTCACGCCAAGGAATTATCCCCGTATCTATTAATGAATCTAAAGATAAGCCAAGTGGCACAACTGATTTAGCGAATATTGATATCGGAGAATTACTTGGTTTTTCGGTAATAACGCTTGATGAATTAATTGTTTTTTGTCGACAAATGTATGCACTTGTTCGTTCTGGTGTTCCTATTTTACGTGCAATCAATGGTATGGCAGAGTCAAGTACCTCACCAAAATTAAGAAGTGCGTTAATCGATATTGCTAGTCAATTGGAAGGGGGGTACGCACTTTCAACTGCATTAAATAAACACCCTAAAATTTTCTCTCCATTATTTATTTCCTTAGTCCATGTGGGGGAGAATACTGGGCAACTCGATGGTTCATTTATAAAGCTAGCCAGTTATTTTGAACGCGAATTAGATACAAATAAACGAATCAAAACAGCGTTACGTTATCCCAGTTTTGTTCTGGGGGCGATTCTGATTGCCATGGTCATTTTGAATATTTTTGTTATTCCGACTTTTGCCAATATGTTCGCGAAACTCGGCGCCGATTTACCCATAACCACTAAAATGTTGATCGCGAGTTCTAACTTCTTTGTAAACTATTGGCCACATTTGTTAGTCGCTAGCGTATTTACTTTTTTTGGGGTTAGGCATTATTTAAAAACGGATCGTGGTTTATATTTATGGGATCGATTAAAGACAAAGCTACCTATTGTAGGCAGTATTATTGAACGTTCGATTTTGTCACGTTTTTCTCATAGTTTTTCTATCGTGTTAAAGGCTGGAGTCCCTTTAACAACAGGATTGACCTTGGTGTCAGATGCTGTTGATAACACTTACATGCGAGATAAAATTTTAGCCATGCGTGGTGGAATTGAAAGTGGTGATAGTCTATTACGCTCAGCTAATGCCAGTACATTATTTACGCCATTGGTTTTACAAATGGTGGCGGTAGGGGAAGAAACAGGTCGTGTCGATGAACTTTTAGAAGAAGTGGGTGATTATTATGAACGGGAAGTTGATTACGAGCTCAGTACGTTAACGGCTAGAATTGAACCCATAATGATCGCAATCGTTGCCGGTATGGTATTGCTTCTCGCGTTAGGTATCTTCACACCTATGTGGGACATGATGTCGGCCATTAAAGGGAAATAAGTTGGTACTATATGACGTTACAACAGGTTAGTGCTAAAAAAGGGAAGTCTGTTGCTGAAAATCTGATCATACTTGCTATGATTGGATTACTCATGGCTACCTTTATTTATTATTTTTTTAAACAAGAAGCACATTTATCACGGTCAGGATTTGACGCTGTTACTAATAACTTTTCCGCCAGAATAATGGTTATCCATGCACAATGGTTTATGGATAATAAACCGCGTTGGGTCATAATAAAAGAAAGTTCCGAATTAAATGGCGAACATAAAAATAAGACTATAGAAGTTAATGCATCTGGCTGGGTTGACGTTTCATCGGTAAATAACGATGGCAATCACAATAACTGTCAGAAAATATGGCAACAAGTATTAGCAACACCAATGTTATACATTAAACAGCCTATTTCAGCTGTTATGGTAAATATAAAGACCAATGATGATTTTAAGGAAAAAATTCACCTTTGCCGCTATAGTTTACCGAGTGGAGAGTATTTTGATTATCAACCAAGTAACGGAAAAGTTAGCCTAATACAGATAAATTAGTGGTTAAAAATACACTAGAAGTGAATGATAAATAAATTAAATGGGTTTTTTGTTAAAAAACAGGATTAAAATACACTAAGTAAGTGACTTTATTAGTAATTCGTTGTTAGAATAAATTTAAAGCAACAGAAAATATATTAGTAAAACGATAACAGAGGTGGTTATGAAAAAACAAGCAGGTTTCACGCTTATTGAATTAGTGATTGTAGTCGTCATTCTGGGTTTTTTAGCCGTTACCGCTATTCCCAAATTTATTGACTTAACAGAACAAGCTAAACAAGCGAATATTGAAGGTATGGCAGGTGGTTTTGCTACGGGTGTTTCTTTAGCTAGAGCGCAGTGGGAATCAGAAGGGCGTACTAATAACGGCACAAATAACACAACGATTTATGATGGCGTGAATCTGGTGTTAACAACTGAAACTACAGATATTCGTCCAGGTTATATAACGGGCTTAACTGATGGAGCAGGTTTAGGTACCGACTTTGATGCCGCTAACTGTAAAGAAATTTGGGACAATATTTTTCAACAACCACCAACATTAGCAACATTCAATGTTGCAAATGCCACTACGAATTATATTGTGGCAGAAACCGGTGACTTAGAAGAATCACATTGTATTTTCTATTTAAGAGCGACTTTGGATAAAGATACCAATGGAAATTTTGAAGACCCTGGTGTAGCAAATGTAGGCAATAACTTCACTTATTATCCTGCAAGTAGTCGTGTAGAAATTAATATCGCAGTAACGAACTAATTCATAAAAAATTCGAATACATTAAATTTAAAATAAAAGGTCAATTATGAAAAAATTACAAAAGCAAGCAGGTTTTACATTAATAGAATTAGTCGTCGTTATTGTAATTTTAGGTATTTTAGCTGCAACAGCGGCACCTAAATTTATTGATTTAACGGCAGATGCTAAACAATCAGTAATTCAAGGGGTGCAAGGTAACGTTAATTCCGCGATGAATATGGTTTATGCTAAAGCTATTCTTTCAAGTGAAACTGGGGCTATAGGGGAAGTTGTTATTAATGGTGAGTATTATGCACTAATTTATGGCTACCCTACTGTAGCAGGAGCAGGAACACCTGCTGGTACAACGGGCAACGGTTGGGGCATTGAGAAATTAGTTGATATAAGTAACGGTTCTAATATCAGTTACGCTACGGGTGTATATAGTCATGATGCGGCGGCCGTTTCATCAACATGTAGCGTAACTTATACAGATGCCTCTGGCACAGGCACTCCGGTTATTGTCACTCCTGCTAGTGCAGTAATTAATGTTAATGATTGTTCTTGATGTAACTGATTGTTAGAGTGCTCTTGTTTAGATTTTAATTTTTAAAGGGGAGCTAAGCTCCCCTTTTTTATTTTATATTTAAAAATCAGGTAAAGAGTAATGAGAACCAAGGGATTTACCTTAATTGAGTTAATAGTCGTTATTGTTATTTTAGGTATTCTTGCTGCCACTGTAGCGCCAAAATATATAGACTTAACGGCTGATGCACATACGGCAACTTTAGAAGCTGTCAAAGGCTCGTTAGAAGGGGCCTCCGCTCTTGTTTATAGTAAATCGATAGTTGCAGGAAATCAGAACCTTTCAAGCGGTGCTACCCCTACTCCAACTATAGAGTTATCAGATGGGCCGTTAACTATTAATTACGGTTATCCAATTGTTGCAAACGATACTGATACTTATTGGCGCAGACTTATTGATATTAGTGCTGAGTTTACAATAACTAATATTAATGGCGTTTTAATTATTTACCCAGCAGAATTAGAGGATATTGTATTTTCAACAGGGAGTTGTGCAATAACGTATAACAATTCAACAGGTGAAAATGAAAAACCAACAATTACATTATTTGAGTGTATATAATTTATTCTGCAACAATATTGAGAGATATCGCTTGAATACCAATAAAACACCAATAAATCCTAAAATATTAATGAGTTCAAGAGGTTTTACAACAATCGAATTAGTGGTTGTCATCATCATTATTGGTATTCTCGCAGTGACTATTATCCCCAAAATGCAATCAACAGGTGGATACGAAGAAATAATCTATCAAGATGAAACCGTTACTAAACTGCGCAGTATCCAATTGCGTGCCATGCAAAATACGTCTGGTAGCGAGTGTCATGATGTATTAATTACTAGTGATAAACTGGGTATTCCAGATGAT
>Ga0115005_10000762_pt1 | contig 25007 bp, 19 predicted proteins | sample ArcOceMetagenome_FD_87163 | JGI IMG/M metagenome (GOLD analysis project Ga0115005, IMG submission 87163) | Marine eukaryotic phytoplankton communities from Arctic Ocean - Arctic Ocean - Greenland ARC118M Metagenome | ecosystem: Environmental > Aquatic > Marine > Oceanic | place: Arctic Ocean...
TTGTTCAGCATTGCCAACCAAGTAATCCAAACTCACTTCAAAAGCATCCGCCATTCGTTTAGCAATGTCAATTGATGGAATAGTATCGTTGCGTTCATAGCGTCCGATAATCCCGCTGGCGCTACCTCTGGGGAATAAAAAGTAATCGTCGCTGGCGCTGGTTCCCGCTGGCCCTTCCCCTGCGGAGGAATAAAAAGTAATCGTCGCTGGCGCTGGTTCTCAGAACCGTGTCTACTCTTAAGCGATTAAATAGTAGTGAGTAACTTACAGAAGAGATAAAAGATAACGGACTACGTCCGTGAAAAATACAGTAACAAAGACAACAAATGCACTTACGTCGCAAGATGTAAGTGCATTGTTATTTTATATCAAATAAAAGAAAAAAATTAAATTTGGAAGCGAATTTCATGGGTTAAAATTTCCATAAAACATCACCTACTTAACATAAGAAAAATTATCGGCCTTTTTTTACAGCAAAATAATACGTATTGAAATACGTGTTATTTTGGGAATCTTTATAAGCTCAGCTAGTACTGATAATCAGGTAGTTATGTGGATTTATTCCTAAAAATTTGATAGAAAAGTGTCCGGATTTAGGTTACTTTTCTAATTCCTCCATAAAATTAATGTAGTCAAAAATCAATATTTCGTGGTGGCCTGTTTCATCTATGATCTCTTCTTTTTCATATTCCTTTCTTTTGTATAGGTTCATCAATAGTCCTATGAATTGATCAAATGAAATGTCGAGCGGTTTATAAATTTCCTCATTTGATTTAATTTCGTTTTGCCATGTGTCCAACAACCCCGTCCAATTAGTTTTTTCATTTGGCTGTAATAATTCCTGTTTGTAAACGTGTATCGTATCCATATTCTATTTTTTTTGCAAGATAAAAAAAGTGTTGTACTCTTACCATAACTTTCCTTTGATCACTTCATTTAATTCTGACCAGTAGACGAAAGATTGGTTGTCTAGTTGGTGGATTAGGAAATCCTTTGTAGTATACCGGCTCCATTATCTAAAAGGTACAGTTGAAATTTTCCCCAACTTTGGTAAAATATCTTTTACATAAATCAGCTGTTCTACTCGGTCACAACGGAATAAACGGTATTAATCCTCCCACAAAATAATAGGAAGATTGAAATTCCATAATTCAAATACTACTTAGTATAATTGCATTTATCGGCGTTTCTATAATAAGGTAAGTTCTTGGTGACCAAGAACTTATATACTATACGAATACTGCGAATCTGAAATTGAATGAGAAGTTTCGGGAGTTGGAAGGGAAGTTGTAGAATTTCACAGGTTTGTTGTTTTACCTTTTTGTCGTTATCTTGATGAAGACCTTGTATGATAAATTTTAATCACCAAAAATGGGGAAGAACCACGTTGACCGTAATACACACATAATGCTTCAAAAACTGAACTATACATTAATGATAACTCTAATTTTAATAATTTGTTCGTGTAAAAATGCGAAGAATAACAACGCTCACATTTTAAAATTAGAGACAGAATTGAAAACGGATTCAATTGCGGCACATAATATTAACAAAAGAAAAGTTGAAAATATTAAACAATCAGAAAAAACAATTTTTCGAAATATAGAAATTGACACAACAAAATTATTCGGAACTTGGATTCAAGATTCTACTGCTCCATTTGCTGATTTTCATGTAAGCAGAGAATCATTTAATATTGTTGATTATGACGGAGGAGGTGAAATGCCCTATATATTAGAAAAGAATGAAATTATTGTGTTTTACAGAAAATCTAGTCATAAAGGAATAATTACTTCGATTGAAAATGATACTTTAAAAATAAAATGGTCAGGTCTTGAGGACGTAACTGAATATGTGAAATTTGAAAACTGATAAAGGGGGTGTACAATAAAAATCGTGAGCAAATTCTCCCTTCTGGCTAGCTATGACCTCCTCGGGCAATATTAAGGACAAGCCCAAACGGCAATTCAAACGCCAAAATTGTAATTTCATTTTTCAACTACCAGAAATATGATTCCAGCTCCTTCGATCACCATCAACGCCCACCAACAAGCACAACTCCTCCAATCCACTCCTTCTAAAAAATATCAAGTCATCCTTCTCCTGATGCTCGACTGCGGACTCCGTGTTTCCGAAGTCATCCAACTCCAATCCAAACACATTTTATTTGCTGAAAATAAAATTAAAATCGTTTCCAATACCAAGTCAAGAGAAATTCCACTAACGCAACGCTTACTAAAATCATTGGCAGATTATTGGCAACATTTACCCTCTACCAATCCCGAAGATTATATTTTTCCTGCCGGAAAAAATTCCAAAACTGCTCACCTGGGCAGAAAACAAATTTGGAAAAAACTCAATCAACTATCTAAGGGAACGATCAACCCTACCCTGCTCCGAAATACTTTTGCCCAACGAATTATTCAAGAAAATGAAGTATCCGTAGCCAAAGCATTATTAGGGAATTCATCCCTCCATACCACGGAAAAACAGCTACGGATTTCCGATGCTAAAAAGGAAAAAGCCATCCAATCGATCCAACAAGAAACTTTTATAACAAGACTTTTCCGTAAATTATTTCCAGTCAATCCCATCCACATTATTCCTGCCGAAATCGGTATCACTAATTTTCACATCGGCAGAAAAGAAGAAATGCAAAAACTACTCGACTGTGCTAAAAAGAAAATTAATCTCTTAATTACTAGCGAGCAAGGTATCGGCAAAACCCACCTACTTGATAATTTTAATTATGGAAACCTCATTCGCATTGGCGACCTCTCTACAACCAAAAAAATGATTGCCGGTCTCCTACTTCACCTTTTCGAAACAGACAAAAATTCCCTCGCCAAAACCATCTATGAAAAATCACTAAACAAAAATAATCTCGATACTTTAGTCTATCGAGAGACCATCAAGCGCATGACGGAACTCCTCATCCAAATCACCGAGCAACATGAATACACTCTCTTAATCGATGATGTGACTCGAATTCCGCCAACGGGTGTCATCGCCTTAGAAAAACTAAAAAACCATTTTCACATTATCTGCGCTGCTAGAAGAGTTCCGATTTCCAAGTCATCTTTTCTGACCAATTTTGAACGCATCGAACTTAAGCCGCTTTCCCGATCGGAAAGTATCGAATTAATCAATAGAGTCTCGCAACCTATCCTCCAAAAAATAGAAGACTACGAAACGTACAAAAATCACATCTTCGAAAACACCAATGGCAATCCTCTATTCATGATTGAAATGATCGAACGCTATTCCAAAGAACCAGAAATTACCTTAGAAGTCATCAGAGATTATCGACATACTGCTGCGCTCAAAGAATTTGATTTTTCCCTTGTCCTAGTGATCACTCTATCCAGTTTGATGGTGCTTCGGTACATCAGCGGAGAGCTAGGCGACGACTCAGGAGCAATGCGGTTATTCGGAGGAATCTTTTTAATGTTCGCCTTATTCGCAAGAAATATTTTCCGTGCAGGCGCTAGGAAATATGTGTAACGCTTACGCTAATAAACTTACATTTTTACACATTAAAATATTTAACAATAAAAAAAGTAATAACAGCTGCTTAGCCCGTCACGCAGAACGGGCTGGGAAAGTCAAAAAACGTGGGTGCGGGAGCAGCACGGTGGAAAGCCTTTTTTTTGACAAGATTTTTTGGTTCGTTTTTCATCGAATGGAAAAATGAACATTCAAACAATTAATCCACAAATCATCCAACTTTAGTGATAGAAAAAACATATAAACCATGACCGCACCCAACCACATCATCGGCGGAATCGTAATCACCGGACTCTTCGGATCCTTCCTCAACCTCAATATCCTAGCCAACCCAATCTTCATAGCCTCCACTATTTTCGGTTCCTTAATCCCCGATATCGACTACACCAAATCCACCATCGGAAAAATCTTCCGCCCCATTTCAAAATACTTAAATCGTAGATTTGGTCACCGAACCATCACTCATTCTCTGCTAGCGATGTTCGGAAGTTTTCTGTTGTTCGCAATTATTGAAGCTACTTTTTTTGATCGAACAACTACTGCTAAAATCTATTTGCTGGGATTTTTTAGTCACTTAATTTTAGATATGATGACCGTCCAAGGCGTTCCATTATTCTATCCTTTTCTAAGGAATCCATGTGTCCTCCCAGGTAATCCCAATGCTCGCTTCAAAACGGGAAACCTCCATTCCGAAACTATGATTTTTTGCTTCTTTCTCTTGTCCTTGGTCTTCCTCCAACCGCTGTTTGAAAATGGTTTTTGGACGCAATACAATCGTTACTTTGGAACGCCGAAACATTTAGCTAGCGAATTTCATAAGAGTCCTGATGCCTTAAAGGTGAAATATACCGTTAAAAAAGGAACAGAAATTATCACAGGAAATGGTATTTGTATCGAAGCTAATGATGACGTAATTGTATTGTTAGAAGAAAATGGATTTCATGTATTGAATAAAGAAAAATATACGATCCTCGAAGTTCTCCCGGAACATATTGGTCAACAACTATTATTTCAAACGCAACATTTTATGGAGATTTCTACAGATAGTTTAAATCAATTGGTACAACAAAATCCAATCAAATTTTTAGAGATCTATTCCAATCAAAACTTCCAAGTTTCTCAAAATAATAGGTATTCCAATACGCGCAAATTCAAAGTAGACTACCCTAGTGCACTCTTTTTTAAGGAAGAAAAAAATAAAATTAATACACCTCCTCCGACTTTGTTTTTCCCTAATCCTAGAATCAAAACAATGCAGTTGCAAATGGGGGTTTTAAAGAAAAAAGCACAACTTTCTAAATTAAATCATTCAAAAAAACAAGCTCAATTAGATAGCCTAAAATCATTATTTTTCACTAGTGAAAACCTCACGCAAAGGGAGGCTATTTACCAAAAAATCAAACAACTTGAAATGACCAAATTATCCGTTTTTGACCCAACTAAAATTCAAGAATTGCAGGCTAAACTATCAGAGTTTCAAAAAGCAGATTCAAATAAATTAATGGCAGGAAATTCCAAGAGTTCTAACTTACAAGATGGGAATAAAAACACTAAAACTAGCTTTACAGGAACCATCACTTTTATAATTTTAAATTAAAATAAATCCTACGCTATTCACTATAACTCATTGATTTGCAGCGTAATAGCTATTTTATATAAATTCATTACTTCGTATCTTGTAGATGATTAAATAGCAAATCTATGACTTACTATAACCATTATAATCTGGAGGAAATAGAAGCAGAAATGAATGCTCCTACTGAGGTGTGTCAAATGCAATTCATGGAACTTCCCATCCTGATTCAAGACGTTTCTAGAACTCAACTCAGAATAATCTCAGATGGACTTTTAGAGCATAAAAGTGTGATCCTTCAAGGTATCAGAGAAATCTATTCTGTCGGTCGAATCCAATTTCGGAAGCCCCATGAATTGTCCATTTTTATAGAATTTCCCAGCCATGATTTTTTATATTTTCATAATAAAATATTAGCAGTCATCGACTACGCTTCCTATCCTAATTTCCAAGGAAGCAACGAAAAATCTGAATTTATTTAGTACTCATTCCTTTGTAAAAAAAACTCGTTTTAACTATGAATAAGAATGCTCTTTTACCTTCACTCGAAACTAATTTTACCAATTCCGAAACAGGTGAACTACAAGTCAAATACCGCCCTGGTTTTCCTCGAAATTATCGGTTTGATGCCAGCCGTGGATTATTCGGTTTAAGTGAAATGACGATTGCCAAAAAAGCTGAACCATTTTCTTTTATTCCAATTTCCTACCGCATTTTTCAGGATGATATTCTCGGATATGGATTAAAAAAATGGGTAGAATTCTTTTTCATCAATCAACTTGGCCACGTATGTAGTTTGTTATTTCATGGCTACAGCGTGGAGAATTTAGAGAAGTGTACGCATGATTTATTTTATGACGAAGTGAATTTATCAGAAGTCATTCTGACGGTCACGCCAATTGAAAAAACCAAAAAAGGCGGAGAAGGAAAAGGCAGTAAATATTTCATCGCAGAATTTAGCTACCAAGTTTTAACCAATGAACAACGCCACGAAATCAAATTGCTCGGCGAAGCTTTAAATGTTTGGCGAACAGATACTTTGTCCGGAAATAAAACTATAGAGCTATCCGTCAATTACCATCCTCCCATCCCATTAATTGAGGCGGACGTACACAGAGAAGAAATTCCTGAACTCGGAGAACAAACGCCTAAGATCAAAGAGTAGAAATCTAATTTTTCAACCTTAGTATCAAAAAACAAAATGGCTATAACAATACATTTACAATTATAAAATTAGATCAAAAAAAGTAACAACAGTAAACTTGACCCGTCCCCTAAGGGATGCGAATAAAATGAGGGTGCGGGAGCAGCACGGAGCAAGGCCTTTTGTTTCTGCGTGGCTTGAAAGCAGCGTTTTAAAGAGAGAAAGGAAAATATATTTTTTGGTTCGTTTTTCATCGAATGAAAAAATGAACAATCCAACAACTAAAGAACAACTCAATCAACTTTAACATGAAAATATTACTCCTCTATTTTATTCTGATCCCCCAAGATTCCCTGCCAACTCAACCCTATCTAATCTCAACATTAGAATCCTTCTATCAGCTAAAAACGGAAAGTGAATTAGCAGAATTAAACATCATCCAAAAAATGAAATGGCTCAAATACCTGCCCACCGTCGGAGTGACTTATACGCTAGATGGAAAACCTCGACCTGCCGTTTCTTGGTCATCTACCCTTCTTCTATGCTAGTCAAAAAGATGAAGCGCAGGTCGTCGCAAAAAAACAATCCATCTGCAAAAAGAATCAACTCCTCCTCGCAAAGGAAAAATTGCGATTAAATAATTTACTGCGGCAATATCATTTTTTACAACAAGACATTGACATCTTGCAAGAACTTTTTTCTTATGATTTAGATCTCTTCGAGATAAAGAAAGATCAGGCTCAAAAAATAGAAATCCCTCCTTCAGAATTACTCCAAGCGACTCAAGTATTGAAGAAAAAGGAATATGATGTTTTTCAAAAAAAAAGAGAATTATTAGCATTGGAAACTCAAATTCTATTCGTCGCAAAATATTTCTGAGCAGAAATTAAAATACCAAAATAATGGAAAATAAAAAATACCAAGATTCTCACATTACTCCAAAAGAACTTCATCGTATCTGGTGGCAACTCCACGACTTACTAGAATCTAATCCTGAAATATGGTTACAACCAACAAAAAGCAAAACGGTAGCTGATTTGCTCAAAACCAATCAGAAGTACTTCTCTCAAGTCGTCAACCAAGCCACGGGACTCCCAATGATTTCTTTTTTTCATGGTTACCGAATAGAATTATTTCTGGAAAAAATAAGCAAAGGGGAAGGCCAATTAAAAACGATGGAAGGTATAGCTGATGAGGTGGGTTTTAAAAACCGATCTTCTTTTTATAAAGCATTTAAAAAAGTGACGGGAACAAAACCAATTTGGTTTCTGGAAGGCTCCAAAGAAAAAATATCCAATCAAGTTATAACTAGCAGACAAACACATTCTGTTGAGGACGGATTAATTATATTAAAACAATAATAAAGTATTGAATTATTTTTCCAAGCCCTAAAATGAAACTTCCAGATGTCTCTCTTTCTGCACAGGCGTATGATTTTTTCACAGGCAACGTTACTTTTGAAACATCAAAATCCAAACTATGAGAAAACTCCTACACGTCACTTTTTTCTTTTCCATTTCCATTTTAAGTTGTTCCCTTTTTTCATCGGACTTACCAATTGACGATCCAGTCAATCCTACTCCATGTCCCTTAGATTCTTGCCAAAAGGTATCCATCGAATTGTCCTTGCAAGGTTTAAATTACGCAGCAGCATTCACGTGTTACGAATGGACAGATTGGGGAAATGGTTTGCAGGTCGATTGGGCAGACAGCGGGAGAATATTGTTTTTTACGTTTCCCAATCATCGGATTTGCGATTCAGTATATCGTATCTGCGCTGAAGACCAATGTGATTGTCATTGGCAACCGATCGAAAGTTGTCCAAGAAACAATACCTTTACGGTGACCTTAGATTCCTGTCTTTTTGGCCAATCCGTTTTATTCCTCGAGGTATTTCTTCAAGACTAATAAATCTAAGACTATGCGATTAAATTTTACTCAGAAACTAATGCTTGCGGTTTCGGTATTTCTTCTTTTTATCTGTCAAACCGTTTTTTTATTCAAAGAAGTAATACCTCCTGACCAAATCAGCGCTACTATAAATTATGATTTAGATACCAATGCGCTATTTCAAAAAGAAGTAATTCTCCATCGGCTTCCTAAATTTATTCAATACCTATGTCAAAACGGTATCCCTATTCAAAACAAATTTGAATTGCTACTCTTACTGTCCAATCCAAGAGCTCGCCAACGAGTTTCTCAACAACTCCAAATAGATTCCAACTTACTCTTACTTCATGCTGAACTAGCTGATTTAATGCAAATCGAAATGACTGAAGTAGATGCTCAAATTCTTCACTTCAGTCAGCGTAATTATCAAAATCCTTTTTCTGGAAAAACGATTAATCTTCCTCTTTTGGTAGTAGCGAAGGCAGAAAATATCTTGGAAGATATCGGTGGTTGGATGGCGGGAAATACTTGGCAAAAGCACGGAGGAAACAATGGAAAACCCTTTTTACAAAATTATTCTTTAAGCGTCGAGGACATCCAATCTTGGATTTGCCAAGCCAATGTTCATAAGTTTAAAATCTTCGCTGAGGTGCCCTGAAAATGGATTTTCAAGTATAAAAAGATGTCGCCTTTTGGCTGATAAAAGGAGGCGACATTAGCGTTTTTCGGTCGCCTAGATGCCCCCAGTAGGAATAAGTTTTTTCCAAAAGGCTTGCAGAGTTTTTATTGAATTTTTACTCAATATTGCCGAACCTTTATTTTATTCCGATCGACAAAATTATAATAATTGTATTTTCGTAAATCTTCTTTTCAATTCATGTAGAGCAAATTGTAATTACTTCTCGATTCAGCTCTATTGTGATTAGTAGCGCTTTTAAATAGAGCTAAGAAAAATATTCTGCACTTTTACCCTTATTCACTCTAATAAAACGAAATGCCAAGACTATCGAAAGAAGCTAAAAAAATAAAGGCAGCCATTCAAAGTCAAATGAAAGAACTAAAACCTTTTCTGCCAAATGGATATGCCAAAAAAGTGTTAACGCAAATTGATTACGAGACTAGTTTGTCACATGTGTACGATGTAGCATCAGGAAGAAAATTCAATCTTGAAATTGCAGAAGCCTTATTACAAATCGCAAAAAGTGGAGAAAAAAGGGCATTGAAGCTATCGAGAAATTTGGCATTTTTTTTAGAAAATAGAAAACCAGCACCGCTTAAAAATAGTTAGGATGACCCCTCAAAAAATGAATTGTCCTAAGCTAAAGTCACCAGCATCACCCTTCCTGCGCAGCCCCTATGAGCCGCTATAGCTGCCTCAAATTATGCTAAATCTTCAGTAGGTATGGTCGCTCTCTTGCTCATAACGTACCGCGCAGCTCGCGCCAAGCGTAGGGTCAATATGGATTAAAATTCTTCTGCTAAAAAGGAGATTCCTATTTTTAATTTTTGCAGCACTAAAAAAGCAGCTGCAAGGGAGGAGTATATTTTAGTTCTTTTGATGTTAAGTATTCATACAACGGTTTGTTTAACTCTATGGTTTTTTTGCTGGTGTACCATGTCCCGCCAGTTCTATTTTTTTCATATAGTGCAAGCGTACAGTCTGCCAGTTTGACCAATTCATTATTTCTAAGGAGTGGCGCCATTTTTCCACCGTGTTTTTTATAGTCTGGCTTTATGATATGGGTGGGTATATTATTTTCCTCGGCCCATTGTTGGGCGAGCGTATCCGCACCGGTTGCGCCGCCATGTAATAGCATTGTTATTTTTTGTCCTTGTAGTTCTTCTACTCTTTCGATTGCCTCAATAATTCCTATGGAGTTATTAAATTTGCGGCTGCCAGTTATCAATAATTTCATGTTATAACTTACGCTTTTTTACTATTATATTTTAATTTTTTAGGCCTTTGTTTTATTGTTTTTTATGATAAAAATAATCAACAAAAAGTTTTAAACGTTACATACGTTTTCGCTATCTTTAATAGATCAGAAGGGAATGAAAATCTTTCTATTTTTTACCAAACCTTTAGTATCAATGAACAATTTACTCCTCCTAACGGAGGTGGAAGATTCCACCTCCGTTAGGAGGAGTAAATTATTGGATTATATCAATGCAGCTATAGAAGCCTTCGACCGTTCGCACTTGTTGGAAGAAAGAGAAATAGCGATTACTACCCTACTACAAATTGGGGATGAATCCGAAAATTTGCATCGGCAGATTAGAGGTGATTTACTACTAAAAGAGGCAGCCTTTAGTTTAGAGGATTGCGAATTCATTAAAGGATTTCACGATTTTATTTGTGCAAAAACACTTCCTTTTTAACTGGAGGAAGCATTCTATGAGAAGCATTGGTTAGCAGCAAGCTCTTGTATTTCGCTGCCCTTTAACGCTACTTTTAGACCTTTCTGTTGAGCCATACGGTCACGTTTGTTGGACGGTTAAATTATATAACCTTTTGATTTTAGGCTGTTTTCATTCAGGGAAATAGGTTGAAAATCAAAACCAAAAATATCCAAAATGAAAAAATCAGTCTTCGAAATCGCCACCGAGTGAATGGTCACCTTATTGGAATCAGGTACGGATCCTTGGAGAAAAACTTGGAGTACTTACACCGCTCAACCGCCCATTAATTATACCACTAAGGAATGGTCAAACAATAACTTATAACACTTTGACTTCTTCTTTTAACCTAACTCTTCGTTATGAAAACAGTTACATATCCAGATATGTGCCTATTTTCATGCCTTGATTTAGATTAAAATAATCGCCAAACTGTTACAAGTTATTATTTGACCATTCCTAAGCGCTTTTTTCGGGGATCAATTTATTTTTATTGCCGATGCTGGAGAGTTTCTACTTTAAGACATATAAGCAAATAATTTAACGAGGTGACGAGGTCAAAAAGGGAGCAAAAACAGCAATCGTTTTCTATTGATTGTGGACTTATTTTGATGCTAATGGAAAGATTATTAAGTCCGAAAAAGCAGCCGTCAGAAAAATGCCGAAATGACGAGTGCCTTTTTATGTGCAGAAATGGGGATTGATAATAATGACCTTGCAGGGAATCAAGCAGCCTATTTGCAAGGATGGATTAAGGCACTCAAAGGAGGTTCTCAACTAATTATCACCGCGGCTACTTCCGCTCAAAAAGTATTTAATTTGCTTACCGCTAATTTTACAAAACTAATTTTGGAAATAGCGGCTACAATTACATAACAATATATACACATTTTTAAAATTAAGGATCAAAATGACAGCAGGATTTATTCAAACCTTTTTTTTAATCATTCTTAAATAAACAATTACGAAAAATTTAATGCCTATTACTAACTTCAAAAAAGTAGTATTAATCACAGCTGACGGAGAATTGAAAATCAAATATCTCTCTGGGTATCCTCGCCCTTATCGTTTTGATGCATCCCGCGGTACTTTCAATGAAAATGGCGAAACGGTGCTAACCAAAAAAGGAGAACCATTCACCTTCGCACCAATTGCCTACCGAAAATTTCGAGACGACATCATGGGGTTCGGTGCTAAAAATTGGATAGAGTTTTTCTTCCTCAACGAATCCTTGCAAGTCTGCGCTTTGATGTTTCACGGCTATAGTGTGGATGAATTTATGCGGTTGGCGAACCCCATGTTAAATGAAGGCGTTTATGGACTACAACGTGCTTTTTTGCTGGAGTAAAGTACATCATCATGAGCCTCTGGCAGGTTCCTAGTAAGCAGACCTCTAACCTGATGCAGCGCTTTTATAGTAAATGGCTGGAAGATCAAATGTCGATTCGGGCAGCTTTTGCAAGTGCACAACAGGAAATGTCGGAAATGGGGTTTGATCCTTATTTTTGGGTGGGCTTTGTGTTGGTGGAGTAGCTCACGTTCGGTCATCCCAGATTTTGAGGGTAATCAAAATCCGAGGTGACTCCTATTTTTTAATTAGCGGTGAAGTAGGGCATTCTTGCTCCTAAGTAATTGGTCATTATTAAATATAGAATTTTGACGAGGGAATTTTTTTGCTAGTTTTTTCAAAAAAATAATTGCACACCCTACGGTCTGGAATTATTTTTTTGGAGGAAATGGTGGAAAAATACACCGTCAAAAACTATATTTAATATTGACCAGTTACTTACAAGTAATTAGAAATAAGTAATCTGTAACAACGTAATTACAATTTTAAAATCATGAAAGGAAATTTTGATAAAATCATCAACGGAGAAAAACCGGTCTTGATTGACTTCCACGCTGAGTGGTGCGGCTCCTGCAAATCACTAGCTCCCATCATCAAAGAATTAGCTAAAGAAGTCGATGGCAAAGTGCGCATCCTAAAAATAGATGTGGATAAAAATTAACCAATTACTCAACGCTTCAAGGTGTACCAACTTTAGCTTTGTTTAAAAATGGGCAAATCGTTTGGCGACAATCTGGTGTGACAACCAAACAGCAATTACTCCTGATCATTAAGTTCTTGGTCACAATTATCAAATTCAGCTTCGCTAACAATTATCAAGAACTTAAAATCAAAAATAATGGCAATCATCATCCATCAGGAAGACTACGGTGTGAACAATTCTCTCGAAAATTACCTTGACCTTTTCTACCGTAAAAGGATGAAATATTTTGCAAGTGATTTGTTGCAAAAAAGCTTTTCTCCTAACGATATTCAGGATGCTATTAAACGTGAGGTGGCAGTGGGAAAAACTTTAGGAATGGAAATCCGAAAACATTTTTTTCCAATCCATACTCAAGTTAATGGACAGCTGGTCAATGATTGCAAATTATTTCGGGTGGGTTATGCTTTGGTAATATTAGTAAGTAACCATAATAAATAGAAAAGTATCTAGGAAAGTAGGTAATTCATTGACTTACTTTTCTAGATACTTTCCAAAATAAATTTGCTATTTTATAGTAGTTCTTTTTTTTATTGCTTTTCCAATAACAATGCTTTTACATAACCTATCTTACCATCATAATCTACCATCCACCAATATCTAGAGGTCTTCTCCAACAACAATACCTTTTTTCCTACGCTCAACCTTTTTAATATTTTAGAAGAAAAAGATGCCTTTATTCTTAAACTTGTTTCTTCTGTAACTTTATACGTACCGTAGTGTAAAGTCTGTTTGACAATTTCTTCTACCTCTTTTTTTAACTCATCTTTTCTAGATTGTTCCTCTGCCTCTTCCACCTCTTTTTCTAATTCATCTTTTTGAGCTAATTCAACAATCTCTTTTTCCAATTGATCTTGTCGACGAGACAACTCTTTCGATTCTTCTTTTCTCGCAAGTACTTCCGCTTCTTTTTTATCCGCTTCTTTTTGTACTTGTAATTGATTGGCTAAGTTGATTTCTTGTAGCAATTCTTGGTTTTCCAATTCGGAGATTTGTTTTACTTTTTGTTTAGCATGATTACCAAATTGGAACGTTACATTTACGTTGTGTACCGCTTGATTAATCTTAGAATATTCTCCAAAATACATATTGTGAATATAACCAATATTCACAAAGCTGTGTTGCCAACCAATTCCCAGCATGGTGGAATTAGTAGATCGGCCACCAATTTTGAACCAAACATAATCCTTGTAGTCTAATTTCAAATTTCCTTCAATAGTGAAAGGTTCTATATCCGACCCGTAAGCCAATACTTCAGGAGTCAAACTTAAGACTTGAGTAGCTTGGTGCCGATAAGAAGTATTAAAAATATAAACTGGAGAAAAGTCATTATTATTTTTGACTAAAACTGGAATTGAGAATCCTGCTTTAATTTTATTCTTAAATGTATATCCTACTCCGAGTCCAGCGGTAAGTCGGTATTGCGGCAATTCGTTGGCAATCAGAAATGGATCATCGAAGTTAACTTGATTGGTCAATTTATTCATTGCTAGGGAAGAAAAATGCATTCCAATATTGAATCCCAAAAACAATTTGTGATCCTCGTCAATTTTTAATTCCTTAGCGTATAGGACTTCAGCCGTGTTAGTTTTAAAGAGTCCAAAAAATTTAGAATTCAATTTTAAGCCAACTCCAAATTTATACTTTTCAATATTCGCATAAGCTAAAAAATTTACTTTACTCGTATTCTGAATGCCATTCCCAATTGAAGTGGTAAAAGAGGCATTTAGTTTTGACGTTGCTGCAGCAATGAATGATGAATTGTAACCAACACTATTGTAATTCAAATCATTCATTAAAAGAGCATCTTGACCAAAGCCTTTTGAACAAAAAATTAAGGAGCTGATCAAGATAATTATAATTGATTTTTTCATTTTATTAAAATTTATTATTCCTGAATAAATGAATATCTCCTACATGATAATTGTCACCATTTTCATTGTCTTTTAGGACAAAATAATAAGTACCTGTAGGAAGTTCGGCACCGGTCGAAGACACTCCTTCCCAAGAGTTATCATAATCTCTTGTTACGGTATAGAGTTCATTTCCAACAGCATTGAAAATCTGTAAGGTATAATTCTCAAATAAATGGAGATAAGGAATTTCGAAAAAATCATTATAACCATCTCCATTAGGCGTGAGCAAATTAGAGACTTCTAATTCGTAGTCAGGTGGAAATCCAGTATTGGTTACGGTAATCGTAAATGCTTTATCAATGCTACAACCCGAAGGGGTCGTAGCTATGATATGAACTTGATAAGTTTGCTTATTTTTAAAGTCTACATCTTGTTCCAATTGAAGATAATCATCGGTAACAGAAAAATAGGAATTGTCGACTCCCAAGCTATCATCTACGAATTGAATATCAAATGCATTCAAACTTCCATCTTCTAAAACACTTATCGCTTGTGAAAGTATCGCCCCTTTTTTACTATCATCATACAAGATTTCATTTTCGAGATATAAATCTAGAATGGGAAAATCTGTTTGAAAAACATAAGGATTGGCGGCATTCCCCAAACTTTCGTTTTCCAAAAAAGATTCTTGGTAAACATCTTCCATGATGACATCTTCGGAAGCATCATACAATTTGAAGATGATTTCGCTACCACTAGAAACGTTGGCATAAATTGTCATATAGGCAAAACTTTGACTACCTACTACCGTATTAAAATATTGAACTCCTCGACATTCTCCGTCGATAAACGCTGCCACCATATCTGCATCATCTTGCGTTTCCTGACAATAGTACACACCGAGTCCAGTCATGGTCATGGTATATTGATAGTCAGGAGGGTGCACACTCCAATTTGGTTGCGCATAAGTATTGGAAGAAATCAGCAACAGCATAATTAGCTGTGAAAATAATTTTATCTGTAATCTCATATTATTTACCATTTGAATGTTCTTTAATAACCTTGATCGTTTCTACTCGATCATTTGATCTTAACGTGAGGAAATAAATACCTGATGCCATGTTAAGATTGCCAATCGAAAGTTTGAAATGATTGTAACCATTGGCCAAGTCAATGTCTTTTATGAATACCCTTTGTCCACTCGTATTGTAAAGACTTAACTGTGCATTTTTATCTTCCAACTCTGCAAAATATCCAACCGTTAATTGGTCGAAAAATGGAGAAGGATAAGCTAAGAGTAATTTATCGGAAGTAGTCCAACGCTCGACATCTGCACATACTTTTTCGCTCACCTCAACAGTCAAAGGATCATTAATTTCTCCTAGGTGTTGATTGGATTGGAAAAGAAATTCAGTATCCAATTCGTACTCCATAAAGTGCTCTAAATCAAGTAATCTTAATTCTAGCGTTTTATCCGTTTCGCCCATCGCAGTTAAGAAAACCATCGAGACGTTATCCATTTTTTCAATCGGAGCAATTCCGGTAATCTTTCCATTAGAATCGAAACTACCTATCGCAAAATTCCCATTAGAAAATTGTTCGATACAATCTCCATCCAATTCTAAAATGACGGTCATATTAGAAGCGGAACTTCCATAGTCAACATTCCATTCATCATTCTTAAATGATTCGCCATCTCCAGGATATTCTCGATAGAATCCTGCTAGTGGATAGGTGAAGGATTTTATGCCATCTGATTTATACATATATCCTCGACCAGGAACCATCGTTTTCAAACTTCCAATCCATCCTAACAAAGGATCGTAAACGGCAAATTGTGATTGACCTTTAAGCAAGTCTCCTTCACTTGGAGAAAGATTCCCAAAGGCTTCGGTGACGCTTTGATTTCTTACGGAGATAAATCCAATCCAGTTCCAATTATTGACCAAGTCGATTGTTCGAGTACTTGGATCGATGATTTCTCCTGAGATCGTTAATACATCTTCTTGGCTTACTTTGAGTTTGTACAATTTTTCAGGACTAACTCCTATATCTTCTAATGGTCCTCTCCAACCATTTGTCCCATCATAATTGGCCAAAATATTATTGCCTAACGTTTTAATTTCATCTCCAGTTTGAGCTTCGATACTTGCTAGCGTAATATCTAAATCAGTAGAATCTTCATTGTGTAAAAAATGTCCAATCCAGTTCCAGCCTTCGTTCAATGGAATATCGTAATCGACTTTATTGTCGGTCGCAAAAACCTGTGGACTCGAAACAGAACCCACTAAAGTATTCGCTTCAAATGGAAGACTGATTGGTGTAATCCGAGAATAAACAATTCCTGCACTCGCATCCCAAATTTTAAAAGTGATGGAATCTTCTTCGGAACTATTACTGTATACATCAAGGAAAACTAAATAAGCATCTGCCTGTGGAATGTATTCTAAATACTGTACTCCACGTAATTCATTTCCAGAAAAAGCAGCTAACTTATCTTCCGAATCAGAAGAAGTGATGTCGTTGATTTTCAACAAACCAATAATCCCCATTGAGTTTTCGAAGTCTTCTGGATTAATTGTCCAGTCAGGTTCTTCTGCACGAACTTTCAAATTGATAGAGAGATTCTCTGCGTAATTGAAATCAGTTATCAACTGAATGTCTTCAAAATATCCACCAATGTTAAGCAAAGGATTAATGCTAAATTCTACTTCCAATACACTATTCGGTGCAATCGTTCCGGAAGAAGGCGTTACGGTTAACCAACTTGGAATATTCAGCATTTCAAATTGTGTAGCCGCTCCTCCTTGATTTAAAATCGCAGAAGTAAAGTCAAGATCATCACCGAGTAGTTTCTCAAATTCTAGTAAATCATCTTGCCAAATAACCTGATTTCTATCTACATAAGAAATCCATGTTTTAGGCGACTCCATGACGTTGCCATGCAAATCTTTTACACCTTCAACAGTTACATCTAGGGTGACGTTTTCAATTAATTCGTTAGCTGAAGTTACCGTGAAAATAATTTCATCATTATTAACAGAGTAATTAAACGCGACTGCTTCAATTGGACGTTGCACTTTTATCAAAGGTGTTTGATCAATTAAAGTCACCCCATTTGGATTAGTCACTAGATGAGTTACATCTACTTGATCATCAAATGTTGGCGTTAAGATCGCAGGGCCTGTTGGATCTAAAACATAATTCTCAAAAGGCAAATAAACTTTTAAACCCAGCTCATCTCCATTCATTCTATTTTGCTTATCTCGTTTGACTTGTTCAAATTTTCGAGAGGCATTCCAAAAACGGAACTCATCCATTTTCCCTACAAAATGATTTTCAATATTTTCTACTGCTCCGGTGTAATACCCTTTGGCACCTAGATACATGTGGTCACCACCGAGTTGTTTAAATTCTTGCGACTGCATGGAGTTTTCCAAATCCCCATCAATATAAGCGGATATACTTCCCGTTCGACGTAGGATCAATGAGAAGTGATGCCATTCGCCATCAAAGTAATTATCGTCTACCGCTACAAAATCCAAGCTGTAATTTTTAACATGAATTTTTCCATCCGCATCTTTGTCAATGTTCCAAGAGTAAAGAGAATCTGCTGCATCAGCATCAGCCGTCCCGTTGGAGAATAAAGTGGCTTCACCTGCTTGAGTGGAGTTAAACCAAAATTCTAAGGTATAATCCATTCCCTCGGTAATGTTGACATTTCCGGTGGCTACTTTTAAATAATCATCTGTCCCGTCAAATTCTACCGCACTTCCACTTGGATTGATTTGCCATTCACTTCCAATGATCGAAGCATCTCTTCTTCTGACATGATCTTCTGCGATGATTCCATCCGCTTCATCCATTCGCCAATTAAATAACAAACCTGGTTCATTACTATTTAAGGTTCGACTTTTGGAAATTGAAAACTCAGTAGCTGATCGAGCCGTTGTCCAAATTCTTAGTTCGTGAATATTTCCAGTAAAGTAATTGGCATCAGTAATCGTACTTTTTCCTATTTCCATTTTTCCAGAACCGATATAGTCTGGATACATCGTGGTATTGCCATTGTTGACTATTCCGTTAGAAGTTCCATCAATAACATATAATTCGGCAGTTTCATTATCAAAATTATAACTTACGGCAAAGTAATGCCAATCGTTATCGGTATAACTTCCAGAAGAAGCGACTTCTACCCCACCGATTCTAAATACAAATTGATCGTTATCATTAAAACCGACAAACATACTTTCCGCCAAATCAGAACCTTGACTTAAAATCGCTTGTTCGCCTGTACCATTTCTTTTGGCAGAAAATTCAATCGTAAAATCTCTTGCTCGTAATGGAGCACCACTTACTACTTCCAAATAATCATCCACTCCATCAAAATACAAACTCGTATTATGGTTATTCTCCGTTCCGTTAAGTACCCCTCTGATATCAAAATTTAGCGCAGTCAGCGAACCCAAATCTATCGGCTCATTGAACTTCATAGAAATTTCATCATTAGGATCCAAGATCCCATCAGCAGGCGAAGGATTACCAAATGGATGAGGATTAATTCGATCCATCAAGCCAGAATAGGTAACAGAAAATTCATCTACTAAGCTACATTGTGACGTAACCCTAAGGTCATAATTACCATCCGTCAATTGAGAAACATTCCAATCATACGAGGTAAATGAAGCACCGTCTGCAATGGGAAGATCCACATTATTAATCCCTGTTGTATCTTTTAAAAACGATTGTAAGCCAATCCAATTTGGATCACTAGAAGGTTTATATTCGAACCGAAGTGATTGTAAATCAAAGAAATTGATATTGTAATCTACAATGGTAACGGGCATATTATTGCTGAAAGAATTATTTAGAATCCATTGATCTTCCGGAGAAGCCAAGGCGACATCAGTACACTTAGGTAAAAAATGAGCTGAAATATATGCTTCCTCCACAATATCAATATTATCTGAAGTTCCTGCTTGATATTGGCAAGGAGAAGTAATGATAAATTTCAAACTATCATAATTATAAACAGCCCCTGGTCCTTTTTCAACGGCAACAGTTTTATTAACCGAAGCACCAGCTGGAATTGCTACAGAGAAATTTGGACTCGATCCATCAACAGATACTAAAGCTCCAAATGGATTACTAGTGCTCACTAAACTAACATTGTAAATACGTGGGTCTCCGCTTTCCGATGAATTCCCAAGTGTTAAACTAAAAACGGCTGCCTCATCAACAGGTATATTTGTCAAAGGTGCAGAAGGACTAGAAGATATAGTCGGCACATCTCTTTGTAAGGTAGCCTCACTCACCACAGTTCCGGGATTATAATATGATGTAAGTAGCGCAGGTTCGTGTGGACAAGCAGTTCTACCGCCTGCTTGCTTCTTAAAGACAGGTCCCCAACCTAGAATAGATGGATAAATATCTACCGAAATAATGTCCCCTTGATCTGGATCGTAAAGTGTATAGCTAACTGTTTCCGTACTGGAAGATTCTTCTGACCAGTCTCTTCCACTTGAAAATTTCACTTCAATTCCCTTTTCAAGTCCTATTCCATTATTACTAGTTTTAGCTTTTATTTCAGCACTCAAACCAGTTGTCATATTGTATTCCATTGATCGAGTATAACTACTCGCAGATTCATGCGATATAGAATATGTGAAGGAATTACCACCACTTATGGTACGATTAATCGGTGTTTGATTAAATTTTTGTAAAATCCGATCTCGCTTGAAAGTATACTCCTCATAATCTTGGGTGACTTCAGCTAAGGCTATACCTGTCCCCGTGGTAATGGCAAATGTGGCGTATCCCCCAACGGCTGATCCTGGAATAGGGTTAGCAATTATACTATAAGCTGCTACCGCACCGACCAGACCATTAGCTACGATGAGAGCATAATAAGCATCAATAGTTTGAGAATATTCTGCTTCCAATTCGTTCAATTCTTTAAGTCTCAAACTATCAATAACTACCGTGTTACCGATATTAACTTTTTCCCATTCATTGAGCCAGATCGCTTCTTCCCATTTGCCTATTTGATTGTTGATCCATCTTACGGAGTCACCTACCAAAGAATCTGTCAATGAGGTTGCGAGATAAGTATAACTTGGTCCGCTTAAGTCCTCAAATTCACCTGAGTTAGGATTAGGACTAGAAACTAGCGTTCCGAAAACTGGGTCATCATTATTTTTTCCATAATTAGCATTAGTAATATCTAAGAGACTAGTATATTTTGAATTACTTTGGAGCATGGCTTTTTTGGCCTGCTTAAGATCAGGGATGGTATAATTTTTTATATGAGCTTCATTTAAAATAAATGCTGTTTCATATCCACCTGGAACCATAGATAGTCCAAGTTTGATGGCAAATCTAAAACCACCCATATCCGGCCCTAAACAATCCACTTGTCCACAATCTGAAATTGGAACTAAGCTTAAATGCTCTGCAATTCCCAAAGTGACATTTTTTGCTTTTCCAATATATACATCACTACCTGCACCTACTTGATCTGATCCATCATTCGTAGACCAAGTCGAGGTATTAGTTGTGACCACTTTTTGAGAACCTTTATTTCCTCCGCTAATTTCGGCAGAGAATCCAGTTGTAATATTGGCTTCGACTTCAACTTCGGTACTTACCCCTATTCCTACACTAAACTTGGCACCAGCAAAAACTTGGTCCTTAGTATTAGCTCCAACTCCTGAATCCCAATTCCAAGAATTCGTTTCAGATTTTGTACTTCCTGCTTCTCTAGTAGCTGAACTTCCGCTACCCGGTGGATCTCTCAAAACGTATTCAGGAACTTTTGGACCAGTAGTGATAAACTGATTTCCATTAGACCTTCCTCCTAGTAAATAGCCTCTGAAGAACTCATCACCACCCATCGGAATATTTGACGTTACGGGTGTCCAAGGAGTCGCTACTCCTATACTGCTAATTAAATTAATTTCAAATTTTCGAACAAAACTATAATCTGGTATGCTAAGGTTAGTATCAAAATTAGGAACACCTGGTTTAAAAGAGTAAATCAAAAATTTCAAACTATCTAAAGTATTGACCTCTTCTAGTTCAACCTCAACCACAGGTAAGTCTGCTAAGTCATTGATAAAAAGTAATTTACCATCAACAATAGGAACACTATCCCGTGTCGGGTTAGTAAATGAAAGGTCGGAGTTGGTATATTCTTCATAAACTTTAATCAGACATCGATATAAGAAATCGTCGTCTTGCTGTTTGAATACTGGCCACCTAAATGGATTAACTCGCAAATCAACAATGGTCGTATCCTCCGTCGTCGGATTGATAAATTCATAACTAGTTTCTCCTATAAAATCATTGATCCCATCGCGATCTTTAACCACAATTGTAGGTGTAGGTACCGGAAAAGGAAAATCTAATTGTCTATGATATTGTATCGAATCTATTACAACAGACCCGATTGAATCATATTCCGTTTTTAACATCGGAGTTCCTGTCAGGTCTACCACATTAAGTACACCAAAGCTAGTTGCTGGATTAGTTGGAATGCCTACTGTGGGCACATATATAAGCGGTGGTAAATAAACGGTATATTCTCCTGAAGAATCAACTGTTGTGATATTTGTTGTTGAACACCCATTTCCTAATTGTGAGGTGAAAGTGATTTCGGCTTTTCCTACATTATTGATTGATTTGCCTAAACCAGGAATTTTTCGAGCTTCCCGTGCCCCTCCAACTACTCGACCAACTACTTTTATCAAGGTAGAATCTATAAAATCTATCTCTGGTTTATCCGATTGGAAATTATGTTCAAAACGACCAATAGAAAATCCATGCCCCGGTTTCTCCACCGTAATAACATGTTCTCCAATTGGTACTTGTATATTAAATTTTCCATCTGCCGTGGTAACGACTTGGTCACCATTGTCATCGATAACGAAATCTCCATCTCTTTTCAAAAAAATATTTTCTGCAGGACAAGATGTTCCTTTATAAAACACCGTTCCTTCTACTTTGAAAGAGGACTTGTCTTTAAAATTAATATTGTTGTGAATAAAAGATCCATCACCGACATATATCGCTTGCGAAGGTGGATCAAACTCATGAGTCAGATAAGACGGACTCAACACAAATACTTCTCCGTTACCATTATACGGTAAGGTCATAATATAATTTCCGATAGCATCGGTGTAAGCTACAATCCCTAATTGCGAAACAGTCGGAATAGAATCAGACCACATCATGGTACCATTAAAGACAGCATGATTTCGATTGTACTCATTTCCTAATCTCGAAATATCATAAGCATCTTTTCCCTTCCCTTCATTCATCCGCAAGTAAACTTTCAAACCTGCTTCTCCTCCATTCATCAGTCTGACATAATCTTTTAAAATATTCTCTTCACTTTTCCCAGTATTCCATATCCTAAGTTCATCTATCAAACCTTCATAAGTAGAACCGATTTGGATCGGGTTGGTGGTATTGTCTATGGTCGTTCCAGCCGTAACAAAAGAAGAAGTAATAAGATTGCCATTAACAAATACTTGCAAACTATCTTGATACAATTGTACCGCTAAATGATTATAATTATTTAAAGTGATGAAAGAATTGCTGACGGCATTGGAAGAAGTTTGTCCACTGTTATGGGTAATTTGAAAAACATATTCTCCAGCCGTATTATCGTAAGCTAGTTGATAGGAACCTGTTTTTTCAAAAAGAGTAAAATCATTCGCTGTTGCAGTCGGTCTAATCCATGCTTCTAATAATAAAGCAGTACTAACTTCCAAGTCAGCTTCGTGCGGAATAGTTAAACTAGAAGCTCCATCGAATTCCAAACTTTTTCCCAAAATATCAGCAGTACTTTCCGCTGTTATCTTTACATTTTCTACCGCTATACCACCTGCGTAGGCTACTTGTCCAGTAATGGTTCCGAAGGGACTTCTGAAACCAACTACGGAATCCACATTAGTATAAAGGGTAGCTTGTTCGCATTGTGATTCTCCAATAATATAATATTGGTAGAGCACTCCAGCATCCACCAAGTTGTCAATATAAATATTGCTTCCAGAATTGAGGGAAGCGATAACCGTTGAATCTTCCTCACTACCTAGTACTCTCCGAAATATTTTATAGCCATTAAGGAAGTTCTCGTTATTGTCAACTGACCAAGAAAGTTCTACCCGATTGGAATAAAACCCTTTTGAACCGACAAGAGATTCATCATTAAAAGTATCATCCAAGTCAGGAACAAGTTGGATGCTTTCTACCTCTTCTCCCACGACACCATCCGCAGCACATTCGTTAATCGCACGAACCCGATAATCATAGGTTTGACATTGCACGATAGATGCATCAATGTGAGAAGGAGTCGTTACATTAAAAAAGTAAGATCCGCCACCTCCCAAAAGAGTTCGTTCCACTTCATAGCTACTGGCATAAGGAACAGCAAGCCATTCTATTTCTATACTTTCTTGATCTGCACCGATGGAAACTTGAAGTCCGGTGGGTTGGACTGGTGCACTAATAGTGCTACCAGTTACTATTATATAACTACTATATTCATTACATATATTTTTTGCACGAATTTCGTAGAGGTGATCTTCGTTGCCTACAACATCTTCAAACGTATAACTTACCGCATTCCCAGTCAAAGGAGGTAAAGTAGTCAAATTATACTCATCCCAAATTTCATATGCTTCAACGCCATTGGCATAATCCCAAGTCAGATTAATGGTTCCATCGCAATTATCTGTAGTGGCGGTGAAGTTGGTGGGATCTATAGGGTCAGGTATTGACTGCCCTGTTTTAGTAGTAGTTAGTGGTCCATCTTTTCTAATGCCACCAGAATACCAATATCTAATACCGACTTGATAATCGTGTTCTGCTCCATTTTGTACATTATTATCGGTATAAGTATTTCCCGATGCTACATAGGTAACATAGCTTCCATCTTTTCTAATCTGTACCTCTCTATTAATTGAGTTATCCAAACAAGCGGGAAGAGTAACAGTATTCCAATTTAAAATAACCTTTGAGCATTCATCTGTAGTTACTGTGAACCCTTGCACTTCAGATATAGGCGGGATGCTTGCCTCCTTTTCCCAATCAATTACTGTGTCAGAGTTATCGTCATCTGCTAATCCCGTTACTTTTATTTTCACTACTCCACTATTACTATTCAATATATCAGATGGTACTTGAAGATATACGTTTATATACTCTCTACTATTACAACTTCCTGAAAAATTCCCTGTAATAGCATAACCATTTCTTGCACTAGGTATACCTCCTTGGCAACTGCCATTAGAACCACTACTATATGCAATCTCTACCCAGGCTCCATTTCTCCATAAATAAAAAGAAGCGTAATCCAGAAAATCATCATAACAAGCAAAGCAATCGTCATAGTAGAAATTCAAAAGTTTTGCTCTCACTTTACCTGTACATTCATCATAGGTTACCGTAAAATCTCCCGAACCCCAATTAAGAGCTTCTGCTTTAAATTGCAAAGAAAAAATAAACAGAATGGGTAGAATTGTTTTTGCTAGGAAGGCAAGCCTTAACTTAGGCTTAGGTCTTTTTTTTTTAAAAGTAAAAAGTAAAAA
>Ga0115005_10000765_pt1 | contig 24945 bp, 24 predicted proteins | sample ArcOceMetagenome_FD_87163 | JGI IMG/M metagenome (GOLD analysis project Ga0115005, IMG submission 87163) | Marine eukaryotic phytoplankton communities from Arctic Ocean - Arctic Ocean - Greenland ARC118M Metagenome | ecosystem: Environmental > Aquatic > Marine > Oceanic | place: Arctic Ocean...
GGCTTTATAGCTCCTATCCTAGCTAGAGTGTTTTCTGCTGCTTTTATACCAATTAATTCTGGTTTTTTCAGATCCTCTCCATACACCTTTGACGAGTAATCATAGTCTCTTTCCATTTTGCCATCTTTTTCAGCTATGACTACAACTGAAACACTATGATTAGATCTTTTACTATGTCCAAAAAATCCATTAGAAGTCATCAAAAGAGTTTCCCCTTCTCCCCAAGATGCATCTGCACCATCACTGTTTGTTATGCCTTTTATATTTAAAGCCGCGTCTTCAACTTCTGAGGCTCTACTTCTAATTAAATTGATGTCAGGTTCATTTTGATCGTAACTATCAATGGAAAGAGAATTATTTAAAGGAAATAACTCAAGAGTTTTGCGGTCGGCAATCATTCCAAATTCATCTTTTGGAGTTATTTTAGCCATTTCAATAGCTCTTGTTGCGACTTCTTTTAGAGCAGCTTCTGAGGTTTCATTAGTTGATACAGATGCAATTTTGTTACCAATGAATACTCTTAAGCCAGTATCAAAATCTTCATATCTTTCTATAGTTTCATCTTTACCTAATCTTCTAGTAAGAGATACTCCTCTACTTCTAGATAAAATACAGTCAGCATCTGTTGCTCCTTGAGATATAGCTGTATCTATAAGAAGGTTCATAATGTCTTTATCATTAAGCTTTGAAGTTGCCATAAGAATAACTCCTAATGAAAAAAAAGAAAAATTGGTTACAAAATAATATTACATGCTTTATTAATATACTGTTTAGTGACTTGCAATGATTAAGAAAAAATAAAGGGCTTAAATGAAAAAAAATGTGTTTATAGATGGAGAAGTTGGAACAACAGGACTTCAAGTATATGATAGGTTATCTAAACACCCAAATGTAAATATTCTTAAGATTGATCAATCTAGAAGAAAAGAAATCTCATATAAAAAAGAAATGTTAAAGGCATCAGATGTAACTTTTCTTTGTTTGCCAGATAATATTGCTATTGAAACCGTTGAAATTGCCGACGAGCTAGGAGAAAATTCTCCTATAATTATTGATGCATCAACGGCTCATCGAACTAATGATGGTTGGTCTTATGGTTTGCCTGAATTAGGAGATAATTATAAAAAAAGGATTATAGGTTCCAAAAGAATTGCAGTTCCTGGATGCTATGCTACTGGAGCAAACGTAATTTTAAAACCACTTATTGAAAATAAAATACTTCCTAAAAATACTCCTTTAGTAATTAATGCAGTTAGCGGTTACTCTGGCGGAGGAAAAGATTTAATAAGCTATTTTAATAATGAATTACATGAACCTTTTTTTAATTATGGACTTCAGTTAAATCACAAACATCTGCCAGAAATTAAATTTCATAACGGTTTGGATGTAACTCCAATATTTAATCCAACAGTTGGTGATTTTATTCAAGGAATGTCGGTTTGTGTTCCAATTCATTTTCAATGGTTATCACAATCAATTAAAACATCCGATATTCTAACAATAATAAAAGATTTTTATTTTAATTCTGAATTTATTAAAGTTCTCAAAAAAAATGAGGCTTTATCTGAAACAGGATATCTAAGACCAGATAATCTAGTAGACACTAATTTTTTAGATATTAGTGTTTTTGGTAACGACCAAAACAATCAAGCGGTTATAATTGCCAGATTAGATAATTTAGGCAAGGGAGCTTCAGGTGCTGCGATTCAATGTATGAACATTGCATTAGGATATGATGAAACATTAGGTTTAAAATAAATTTGATTTGATAATGAAAAAAGAAAAAAAAATAACTGAATTAAATTTTTTCCCTGATTATTCCTATTTTGAAAGAGCAATTAATTATCCATATCCAACTCCAGATTATGCCTATTCTTTTTTTAAAGGTAAATTCATTCAAGGTATTCATTTAGATCTAGAAAAGAGAATTCCTATTTTATCAGTTGGTTCAAATAGAGCGCCAATGCAACTTAAAAGAAAGTTTTCTATTAATCAGGATCTCTGTGTTACCCCTGCAGTCTTATATAATTCAGATATTGTTTATGCAGCATCAATTTCAGCTTATGGTTCAATTCCAGCAACTCAGTGGCCAAGCATAAATGCGGAGGTTGAATTGAATGTCTTATGGTTAACGCAAGAACAATTAAATGTTATGCATTTAACCGAAGCAGTAGGAATCGCATATAATTTTGTTAAGATGAACTCAGGAACAGTCAAAATTAAAGATTTTGAATTTAATGGGGATGTTTATGGTTATGTTTCTGTTGCAGGATCATTTCCTTTTGAAGTAAACGAACCATATAGATTATCAGAAATTAATGGAATAAATGTTAATCTAAAATCAATTAATGAGGAAAAAGCTTTGATCTTATTAATGAAATTTTTAGAGCCTAAACAAAGAAATTTATCTGTATGGATTAAAAAAATTATTGATGAAAAAGGTTATAGATTAAATTTACATGAACTATTGAAATCACAAGCTATTAAACCCAACAACCCTAATTGGAAAAAAATAGAGGTCGCTATGAATGGTGCAATGATTTTATAAAATATGATTACATCACTTTATTTAAATATGTATCGCTATGCCATTGAAATATTAAGATTGTTATAATTATTAATAAACTAAGAATAATATAATTAAATAATCTTTTATTACGTTCATTCAAAGAGGATTTATCTATAAATCTAATCAATAAAAAACAAATACCTGCTGAAACAAAGAATCCTAGGCCACCAAATAATACTGTATCCATAAATTATCTTTCTTTTAGTTAACATGTAAAATTAATATATGTAGTAAAATCAATAGGATAATAATTTTACACTTAAATAACACAACAAATATTAATTATATCTATTGATTAACATGAATTTAAATTTTAATGTCTAAAAAAGGTACAAAAAGTACTAATTAAATCTAGCAAAAGCTAGAAAACATGACAAGAATAAGGGGATTTATAATGTCTTTAACTACAATATTAAAATATGCTATACCGGCAACTATAATTTCGTCATTACCGTTGATAGCAAATGCAGCTGATCATGCAGGAAGTAATTTAAAAGCAGATGATTTCGTTGGAATTAGCTTTTGGTTTATCTCAATGGCATTAGTAGCTGCTACTGCTTTTTTCTTTTTAGAAACACAAAGAGTATCAGCTAAATGGAAAACATCATTAACAGTTTCTGGTTTAGTTACTTTAGTGGCTGCAGTTCATTACTTTTACATGAGAGATGTATGGGTAGAAACCGGAACATCACCGACAGTATTTAGATATATTGATTGGTTAATCACAGTTCCATTATTAATGATTGAATTTTATATCATTTTAAGAGCGTGCACTAAGGTTTCTGGTGGAGTTTTCTGGAAACTAATGATTGGTTCTTTAGTAATGTTGGTAGGTGGATATCTTGGAGAAGCAGGATACATCAACACAACATTAGGTTTTGTAATCGGAATGGTTGGTTGGATCTATATCTTATATGAAATCTTTGCTGGTGAAGCAAGTAAAGCTAGTGAAGAAGCTCCAGAATCAGTTCGTTCAGCATTTAGTACAATGCGATGGATTGTAACTATTGGTTGGGCTATATATCCGATTGGATACTTTATGGGTTATATGACAGATGGAGTAGATGCAGCTTCATTAAACATAATTTATAACTTAGCTGACGTTTTAAATAAAATTGCCTTTGGTGTAATTATTTGGAATGTTGCAGTAACAGAATCCGAAGCTAAATAATTAAATAAAATTTATTCTTAAAGCCTGCAGGATAGTCTGCAGGCTTTTTTTATTTTTAAATTAATTCTAAATATGGTTTATATTGGATTACAAATGGAAAACTTATCTAAAAATAAAAAAGATAATGTAAATAGCTTAGTAATAGGTGGTGGTTTTGGAGGTATAGCCTCTGCACTTAGGCTTAAAGCATTAGGTCATGACGTTACGTTAATAGAGCGATTAGAAGCTCTAGGAGGCAGAGCTCAAGTTTTCAATAGAAACGGGTTTAAACATGATGCTGGACCTACAGTCATTACTGCCCCTTTTCTGTTTGATGAGCTTTTCGAGCTTTTTAATGAAAAAAGAGAAGATTTTGTTCAGTTTAAGGCATTAGAGCCTTGGTATAGATTTCATTTTCATAATGGTGAGACTTTTGATTATTCGTCTACAGTAGAAAAAACAAAGAAAGAAATGGAAAAATTTTCCAGAGAAGATGCAAAGAATTATGATAATTTTCTAAAAGCTTCACAAGATATATTTGATATAGGCTTTACTAAATTAGCTGACAAACCATTCGTATCTTTCTTATTTATGTTAAAACAAATCCCAGCTTTATTAAAATTAAAAAGTTATCTGACTGTTGCTCAATTAGTTAATAAACACATAAAAAATCCTAACTTAAGAGAGGCATTTTCAATCCATCCTTTGTTGGTTGGAGGCAACCCATTTTCTACAACTTCAATTTATGCTTTAATTCATTTTCTTGAGAGAAACTGGGGTGTGTATTTTAGTATGGGTGGAACAGGTAAATTAGTTCAAGAGCTAACAAAGTTATTAGAGCGATCTGGAGTAAAGATTATATACAATACTGATATTGTGTCATGTTACGAAAAGAATAACAAAATTCAAAAAATTGAAAGCTCAAATGGCCAATTTTTTTATCCAGATAATGTTATTTTTAATGGTGATCCACCTACGTTTTATAATGAAATACTTAAGTCTAAAAACAAAATCAAAAAAAGAAAAAAATTTCTTCCAGAGAAATTAACAACCTATTCAATGGGTATGTTTGTATTATTTTTTGGAACAAAAAAAACGTATCCAAAAATTGCCCATCATTCTATTTGGTTAGGAAAGAGATTTAAAAGTTTGTTGAAAGATATTTTTGATAACAAAATTTTAAGTGATGATTTCTCTTTATATATTCATAGGCCAACAGCTACTGACCAAAGTTTTGCTCCAAAAGGTTGTGATAGTTTTTATGTTCTTTGTCCTGTTCCAAATCTTTTAGGTAAAGTTGATTGGGATGTAGAATCTATTCCATTAAAAAATAGAATAATAGAAGCATTGGACAAATCAATATTACCTAATTTAAAAGAAACTATCTGTGAAGAATTTTGGATGTCTCCTGTAGACTTTAAAAATAATTATCGTTCTACTCATGGTGCAGGTTTTTCTATAGCTCCAATTTTTTCTCAATCAGCTTGGTTCAGATATCATAATAAAGATCCTCATATTGATAATTTATATTTTGCAGCAGCTGGAGCGCATCCAGGCGCTGGAGTTCCGGGTGTATTATCTTCTGCAAAAATAGTTGAAAGTTTGATTAAATAAAAGTATTAACATATGAATAATCAAATAGATGATGCCAAATTAATTTTAAAAAAAAATGGTAGAAGTTTTTTTTGGGCAAGTAAATTTTTACCTTCTTTGTATGTTGATAGAGCTTCAGAGCTATATAAATTTTGTAGAATTTTAGATGATATAGCTGATAATGGTAAAAAATCTTCAATAGACCTTTTAAATAGATATAGGAATAACCTTTTAAAAAACAATATTAAAGACTTGATTAAAGAAGATAATAAATCATTTAGTTATCCTGAATATTTTAATGCTCACTCAAAAAAAGCTACTTTAAGCCTTCTTGACGGCTTAATTTCGGATCAAAATATTGTTTTACTTGAAAAAGAAAAAGATTTAATTCGTTATTCTTATCAAGTAGCTGGCACAGTAGGTGTTATGATGTGTGATGCATTAGAATGTCATAATGAAAAAGCTAAATTGTTTGCTGTTGATTTAGGTATAGCTATGCAATTAACAAACATTGCCAGAGATGTTTTAGAGGATGCTAAAATGGGGAGAAGATATTTGCCTAGTTCTTGGGTAAACGGAGTTTCTCCAAAAGAAATAGTAATGGCATCAAAATCTAAAAATAAGAAAGTTATTAATGAAATATCTTTGGGAATAGAAAAGTTAATTTTAATAGCTGAAAGATACTATATTAGCGGATCTAGTGGATTTGTATATTTACCCATTAAAACTCGTTTTGCAATTTCAATAGCCTCTAGTGTTTATAGAGAAATTGGAGAGCAATTAAAAAGAAAAAACTTTAACTGGTATGATGGTAGACAAATCACAACTTCAGCCACTAAACTTAAAGTTAGTATAAAAAAGATAATATTAGAATTACTTTCTATACAAAAAATCGAAACAAAACATAAATCTGAATTACATCGATTTATCAAGGACATGCTTTAAGTGAAAAAAAAACAGATTAATATTATAGGAGCAGGGTGTGCTGGATTATCTTTAGCAAGATTTAGTAATAAACTAAAGGAATACCAATTTAATGTTTTTTCAGAAAAAAAAATAGAAAAAACTAAAGATCATTTTTGGGGTTTTTGGAAGAATTCATTTACAGAAGATGCTTATAGTAATGCAAATTGTACTTGGTCTAAATGGTCTATAATAACTAATGAAGCTCATGAAGTGTTGACGGCTAAGAAACATCCTTATTGTGTAATTAAAAGAAACAAATGGCTATCTTATTGTAAAAAAAAAGCTATCAAAGGGAAAGTAAATTTTTTTGATGAAAATATATCAGAGGTTAATAATCGACTTTTAACATCAAATAAAATATATATTACTGGCCATCAAATTTTTGATAGCAGACCTCCTTCAATTCCATCAAATACTTTATTGCAACACTTTGAAGGCTGCGTTATTACGTCTAAAAAAAATATTTTTAATCCTGAAATTGTTAGATTAATGGATTTTAGATGTGATCAATCAAAAGGTATTCACTTTATTTATTTACTACCTTTGAGTGCAAAATCTGCTTTAGTTGAGTCTACTCTATTTTCTAAAAACATAGAAAGTTCTGATTTTTACTTTAATTCAATAAAAATTTATCTAAAAAAATATTATCATCTAACAAAATTTTCAATGAAAGATTTTGAAAAAGGAATCATTCCTATGAATGATCTCTCTATGAAGTCCATAGGTAGATATAATATCGGAATGAGGGGTGGAGCGATCAGACCATCTTCAGGATATGCATTCATTTATATTCAGAAACAAATTAATAAAATTATAAAAAATTTAATCTTTAAAGAGAATATTAATACAAAAGTTCATAAAAATTTTGATTTATTTATGGATAGAATTTTTTTAATGGTTCTAGATTTATATCCTGAGAAAGCTCCTAAAATTTTTCTTAAATTAGCTCAAGCAATTAACGGAGATGAAATGGCTATGTTTATGTCTGGAGAGTTCAAAGCATCCATATGGTTTAAAATCATAATCTCTATGCCAAAAATATGTTTTATTAAAGCTTTTTATAAAGTTATTATAAGGTAATGGAAATGTTAGTTTTAAAGTTGTGGGATTATTGGGCTTTAATATCAATTATATTTATTGGAATTCCTCATGGAGCTTTTGATGGAGCAATTTCTATTACACTAGGGTATTCAAAAAAATTAAAACTACAGTTAGCTTTTATTTCAATGTATATTTTTATTGCCTTTGTTGTAATAATGTTTTGGATATATTTCCCTGTTATTGCATTAATACTTTTCTTGTTTTTAAGTGTTTTTCATTTTGGACTAGGTGACTTAGTTTGGAAAAATAGTAAATTTTATTTATTAAAAGGATACTTTCATGGAGGTCTAATTGTATTCGGAATTATATTTCTTAACACTTCTGAAGTAGATATTATTTTTAAAATATTATCAGGAGAAAACCTAGCATTATTATGGTATGCTTTAGATACAGGGTTTTTTATTTGGGTTCTCTCATGTTTTTTAATTCTTTTTTTTCAAAAAAGTATAGTTTTAACTAAACAATATATTGGGCTAATTTGTATAATTTTATCAATAATTATTTTGCTTCCTCCATTGCCAGCTTTTGCTTTATATTTTTGTTTAATTCACAGTTGGAATCATGTATCTCGAATATATCCAACCTTAATTAGTTATATGAAAAAAAGAAAAGCAATTTTATTAATGATTGGTTTTTCAACTACTAGTTGGATTATGGGTTTAATTGGTTATTACTTTATATTAGAAACAGATGATTTTTCAAATTCAATTTTAAAGATAACTTTTATTGGCATTGCATCTTTGACTGTGCCGCATATGATTTTAGTAGATGGATTTTTTAGGCCAAAATTTAAAATTTAATTGATTAGTCTTATTATCCTAAATTAATAAAATTACCCATAGCACCTAATGTTAATATTAAACCAACTGTTCTGTTTGATTTAAAAATATTTAAAGGAATATTTTTACTTAAATCTTTTAATTTATATATTTGAAATATGAAATGGATACTTACTATTAATACACTTAAATACCAGAAAAAATTAGCATTTAATCCAATGCCACTAATAATAAATAATGCAGTTGCAAAAGAATATATTGATGCAATAAAACTTATTAAAAATGTTTTTGCAGATACGGCAGAGTTTTTTATTCCGTAAATTTCATCTTCATTTCGATCTTGACAGCCATATATTGTATCATAACCAATTATCCAAAAAACAGTAGCTAAATACATTGTTAATACACCCCATTCCCAAGATGATCCAGAAGCAGACCAAGCAGTAGGGATTGCCCAACTAAATGTTAGTCCTAAAAATACCTGAGGCCATTTTGTAAACCTTTTTGCAAGTGGGTAAACTATAATGAAAGGAATAGAAGCTAATGCAATTAACCAAGTGTTAATATTTAGTTGAAATAAACAAATTAAGCCAATTAAAAGCATTATTGATAAAAATATAAATGCTCCTAAAAAAGAAATTTCACCATTAGCTATAGGTCTGTTTTTAGTTCTAGAAATTTTTTTATCGATATTTCTGTCCCAAAGATCATTAATGGTACAGCCCGCTGCACGCATAACAATTGATCCTATCCAAAAAATACACATTAGCTCTAAACAGCTTATTAAATTTAAATTAGATAAAGGTAAAATCCACCAGCTAGGAAGTAAGAGTAACCAAAAGCCAATTGGCCTATCAAATCTTCCTAATCTAATCCAAGGCAATATTTTTTTTGGTAAAAAAGTCCACCAACCAATTTCTGGCATGTCTGAATTATTTGATTTTAGTTTACTCATAAATAATGCAATATCATTTTAGTTTGTTGTATTCAATAAAGTGTTAAAATAAGCTTTGACTTTAAATATTAGGTTTTATCTAAAATGGTAGATTTTTCATATAGTCCCAAGATACGTTTATATGTAAAAAATAAACTTGAATGCGATCAAATATTGTTAATTGAGAATAAGCAATTTCATTATTTAATTAACGTAATGAGGAAAAAAAATGATGATTGTTTTTTTATTTTCAATGAACTTGATGGAGAATTTATTGCTAAGATAATATCTGTTAATAAAAAAAAATTAACTATTAATATTTTACAAAAATTAAAGATACCAGAAAAACTATCTGATATTTGGGTTATATTTGCTCCCGTTAAAAAAAATGCAACTGATATAATTATTCAAAAATCAACTGAATTAGGAGTGTCGCGTATAATTCCGATTTTAACTGAAAGAACAATTACTAGAAAAATTAATTTAAAACGAATGGAAGATATTGCAATTGAATCATCCGAGCAATCAGAAAGAGTTACAATTCCTGAGATTATGCCAATACAAGATATGACTAAAGTTATATCCGAATGGGATATGAATAGAAAAATTTATTATGGAGATGAAACTATGAGACATAATAAAAATAATGCTAAAGATGTGCCACAACAAATAACTCATGCTTCTGGTGCTATTTTGATTGGCCCAGAGGGAGGGTTTTCTATAAATGAAATTGATTTTTTAAAGTCAAAAAATTTTGTTATTCCTATTAATTTTGGACCTAGAGTATTGAGATCAGATACAGCGGTAATTAGTGGATTAATATTTTGGCATATGGTTAATGGTGATATGAAGAATTGTTCCCAAAATAACATTCTTTAGTTTGAAATAATTATTATGTTAAATATTATGTTGTGTTTTACATTTAATGTTCTTAATAATTATATCTTAAATCTATGAGGAAAATAATGCCAAAATTAGAATATTCAGATCTTTTAAAATGGTTTAGTCAAGGTGAAAAGCTAAGTAAAAACTGGAGAATTGGAACTGAACATGAAAAATTTGTTTTTTATACTAATAATCTTAAAAGGGTAAGCTATTTAGGAGCCTCTGGTATCAGCGAACTTCTTAATGCTTTGGCTATTAAAAATAATTGGGTTAAAATCATAGAAAATAAAAATACGATAGGGCTTAAAGATGATACAGGCGCGTCCATTTCCCTTGAACCTGGAGGTCAGCTTGAATTATCAGGCACTCCTCTAGAGAGCCTTCACCAAACATGTAAAGAAACAGGTCAGCACTTAAAAATTATGAAAGAAGTAATGAGCGGTCTTGGGTTATCGATGGTCGGAGTTGGTTATGACCCTAAGTGGGCTAGGTCTGATATTAGTTTTATGCCAAAGGGTCGTTACGAAATTATGAAAAACTATATGCCTAAAGTTGGACAACTTGGTTTGGATATGATGTTAAGAACTTGTACTATCCAAGTTAACTTAGATTTTGCTAGTGAAAAAGATATGATTGAAAAGTTTCAAATTTCAATGGCTCTTCAGTCAGTAGCTACAGCTCTTTTTGCTAATTCCCCTTTTATTGAAGGTAAACCAAGCGGCTACTTGTCTTCAAGAGCTATGGTCTGGACTGATACAGATCCATATAGAACTGGAGTACCAGAGATTGTTTTTGATTCTAATTTTGGTTATGAATCATGGTTAAACTACGTTTTAGAAGTTCCTATGTATTTTGTTTATAGAGATGGTAAATATATAGATGTTGCAGGAAATTCTTTTGTAGATTTTATGGAAGGAAAATTAAAAGGTTTTGAAGGTCAATACCCAACAATAAAAGACTGGGAAGATCATATAACCGTTGCTTTTCCAGAAGTAAGGTTAAAGCAATATCTTGAAATGAGAGGGGCCGACGGTGGCCCATGGAATATAATTTGTGCTCTACCTGCTCTATGGGTTGGATTGCTTTATGATTCTCAATCGCAATCTGATGCATTAAGTTTAGCAAAACCACTTATGGATGCTAATCTTCTTGAAGAAGGAAGGATTTCAGCAGCAACATTTGCATTAAACGGTATGATTGGAAATGTATCTATAGATAAGCTTGCTTCAGACATGCTTGATATTTCTAGAGATGGTTTAAAAAGGCGAAATAAAATAGACGGAAGAGGGCTTGATGAAAGCCAATTTCTAGATCCTTTATTTTATATTTTAGATAATAAACAAACTGGCGCTGAAAAATTACTTCAAAAATATAACGGTTCATGGAACAAAAACATAGATAAAATCTTTATTGAAAACTCTTTTTAATAATTAGTGAAAAAGTTTTTAATTAATTCATCTCTGTACCACCAATAGTTATACCCCCCATTAATAAAGTAGGTTGTCCAACTCCAACAGGAACACCTTGTCCATCTTTGCCGCATGTTCCAATTCCATCATCTAAAGCTAAATCATTCCCAATAAGAGAAATTTTTGACATTGCATCAGGACCATTGCCTATTAAAGTTGCTCCCTTAAGTGGTTGTTTTATTTTTCCATCCTCAACTAAATATGCTTCTGAAGCAGAAAAAACAAATTTTCCATTAGTTATGTCAACTTGGCCGCCAGAAAAATTTACAGCATAAATCCCTTTTTTTAATGACTGTATAATCTCTTGTGGGTCAATATTTCCATTATCCATATAGGTGTTTGTCATTCTTGGCATAGGGTAATGAGCATAAGATTGTCTTCGTCCATTTCCTGTAGGCTTCATATTCATTAGCCGGGCATTTTGTCTATCTTGCATATAGTTTTTCAATATACCATCTTCAATGAGAATGTTTTTTGATGATTTAGTTCCTTCATCATCAATTGTAATTGATCCTCTCTTATTTTCCATGGTTCCGTCGTCTATTACAGTAACTCCTTTTGCTGTAACTTGTTCTCCAATTCGACCAGAGAAAATTGAGGTACCTTTTCTATTAAAATCACCTTCTAGACCATGACCAACAGCTTCATGTAGCATGACGCCTGGCCAGCCAGGACCAAGTATGACCGGCATTTCTCCAGCAGGAGTTGGAATTGATTCTAAATTTGTTGAGGCAATTCTTAAAGCTTCTTTAACCTGACTTTGCCATTTCTCTTTGTTTATCCATTCCTCGTACTTGCCTCTTCCGCCGCATCCAGAACTTCCTGTTTCTCTTCTTCCGCTTTGTTCTACTACCAGTGAAACATTTAACCTAACTAATGGCCTGATATCTGCTGATCTTTCGCCGTTAGCTCTTAATATTTGTATAGCTTGATAAGAGGCTGACAAAGATGCTGAAACTTGAACAACTCTTGTATCAAGAGATCTTGCATAAGCATCTATTTCTTCCAAAAGGTTTGTCTTAACTTGAAATGAAGTTCCTTCAATTGGATTCATTGAAGTATAAAGCGGTTTGTTAACTCCGTGAGATGGTGCTTCTGACATTATTCCTGAATAGTTTTTAGACACAGACTTCACTGTTTCAGAAGCTCTATTTAGAGCCTCTTCTGATAGCTCGCCTGAATGAGCAAATCCTTTAGCTTCATCAGCGATAGCTCTTAATCCAAAACCTTGAGTGGTATCATATGCAACATTTTTCATTCTTCCATCATCAAATGAAAAAGACTCTGACTTAGTAGATTCTAAATATAACTCTCCATCATCAGCGTTTTCTAGGGCGTTAGAAACTATGGATTGAACCTTATTAAGATCAAAGTCATTATCTTCAAAAAAAATTTTGTCTGTAATTTCTAATGATGATTTATTTTGCATATTATTAGTACCTCAATTATTTTAAAATATGTTATTGTTATAAGTATTAAAGTGACAGTTTGATCTATTTTTCGCAAGATCAATTATAAAAAATTTTTTTTTAAACAAGCTTGTTTAATTAATATACAAAATATTAAATTATTTTGCTATTTGACCTAGTATTTTAGTAAAAAAAGTTTTAAGTAATATCATATAATTCTATATTAGAATCATTATAAATTTTTATTTAAAAATTAGTAACTTTTTTAATATAAATTCTATTTGTTTAAAGGATGATTTGAGGAGCAAGCATAATGAGACAAGATTTCCCAACTTTTTTAAGATGTTGGTTTAAAAATATTCATTGTATGTCATTGGGTGTGTTTATTGCCTTAATTTCTTTTCCAAATTTAACTTTTGCATCAGAGCCTAAGCCATGGCAGATGGATCTTCAAGAACCTGCTGGCATAATTGCAAGTAAAGCAACAGACCTTCATAACTTTTTATTAATTGTTATCACATTAATTTCAGTTTTTGTTCTTGGTTTGCTAATATATGTATGTATTAAATTCCGTGAAAAACCAGGCGTCAAGCCTTCTAAAACATCCCATAACACTATAATAGAAATTATATGGACAGTTGTCCCAGTGCTTATTTTAGTTGTTATAGCAGTCCCATCATTTAAACTTTTATATCTTACTGAAACCGACAAGCCTGTTGATATGGTTATAAAAGTTACAGGTAATCAATGGTATTGGAACTATGAATACCCTGATCAAGATGTTTCTTTTGATTCTTATATGATTGCAGAGGCTGATTTAAAAGAAAATCAAAAACGAATGTTAGATGTAGATAATCCTCTTGTTGTTCCTGAGGGAACCCGGATTAAATTTCTTATTACTGGCAATGATGTAATGCATTCATTTTTTGTTCCTTCTCTAGCGTTGCAAGTATATTCAATAGCTGGACGAATAAATGAATTGTGGACTGAAGTTCCTGTAGGTAAGAAAAAATATTATGGACAATGTAATCAGATATGTGGAGTTAATCATGCATACATGCCAATTGTCATTCAAGCTCTTCCTAAAGATGAGTATGATAAGTGGTTAAGTGAGGCAAAAGTTAAGTTTGCTAATAATACAAATTTAGAGCCAAATAAAATTGCACTTTTAGATAAAGAATAAGTTAAGGAGAATAAAATAATGGCATCATTGTCACAAAGTTCAAATGCATCTAACCATGATCATCATGGAGCACCTTCAGGTTTTGTAAAAAGATGGCTGTACTCAACAAATCATAAAGATATTGGGACAATGTACATAGTGTTTGCAATAATAGCGGCATTTATTGGTGGTGGTATGTCTATTTTTATGAGAATGGAATTAATGGAACCTGGTGTTCAGTATATGGCTGATGGACATATGTGGAATGTTTTTACAACTGCTCACGGGCTAATAATGGTTTTCTTTGTCGTTATGCCTGGCCTTATTGGTGGATTTGGAAATTGGTTTGTTCCTATTATGATAGGAGCCCCAGATATGGCATTTCCTAGGATGAACAATATTTCATTTTGGTTGTTGCCACCAAGTTTTGTTTTGTTGCTTTTGTCAGCTGTTGTTGATGGTGGAGCTGGGGTTGGTTGGACTATTTATCCACCTTTATCTAGTACAGCAGGTTCTCCTGGGATGTCTATGGATTTAGCTATTTTTTCACTTCATTTAGCTGGGGCTTCATCAATATTAGGTGCTGCAAATTTTATTACTACAATTTTTAATATGCGGGCTCCAGGTATGACTATGCATAAAATGCCTTTATTTGTATGGTCTATGTTAGTTACTGCATTTTTGCTATTGTTGGCTGTTCCAGTTTTAGCAGGTGCAATTACGATGCTACTAACCGACCGTAATTTTGGAACTAGTTTCTTTATTCCAGAAGGTGGAGGTGACCCTATTTTGTTTTTACACTTATTTTGGTTTTTTGGTCATCCAGAGGTTTATATTATGATCCTGCCAGCTTTTGGTATAGTAAGCCAAATTGTTTCTACTTTTGCAAAAAAGCCGGTCTTTGGATATCTTGGAATGGCATATGCCATGGTTTCAATTGGAGTAGTCGGATTTGTTGTCTGGGCACATCATATGTATACAGTTGGCCTATCAGTCGATACAAGAGCCTACTTTACTGCAGCAACAATGGTGATAGCTGTGCCAACTGGTATTAAAATTTTTTCATGGATAGCAACTATGTGGGGAGGTTCTCTCACATTTAAAATACCTTTATACTGGGCGCTTGGATTTATATTTTTATTTACAGTAGGTGGAGTTACCGGTGTCGTGTTAGCTAATGCTGGATTAGATATAATTCTTCATAATACTTATTATGTTATAGCGCATTTCCATTATGTTCTTTCTCTTGGAGCTGTTTATGGATTGTTTGCTGGTTTTTATTATTGGTTTTCAAAAATGACAGGTTATGAATATAACGAATCTCTTGCAAAAATTCACTTCTGGGTTACTTTTATTGGAGTTAATTTAACATTTTTCCCTATGCATTTTTTAGGCCTTGCTGGAATGCCAAGAAGATATGTTGATTATCCTGATGCTTTTGCAGGATGGAATATGGTGGCATCTATAGGTTCTTATATTGGTGCAGCAGGCGCTATTATTTTCTTAATTGTTGTTGTTGAAGCTTTTGTCATGAAGCGTAAAGCTAAAAATAATCCTTGGGGTGAAGGTGGAGATACGCTTGAATGGACTATATCGTCTCCTCCAGCTTTTCATACTTTTGAAGAAATACCAAAAGTTAAGTAATAAGTTCATTTTAAGGTGGTGTAATTTGGTTGTTAAAACAGAAGTTAATAACACGGCTGTAAATATAGATCTTGTTGGATCTCCAAAAGATTTTTTTGAATTAATGAAGCCTCGTGTTATGTCACTTGTAGTATTTACTGCTTTTGTAGGTTATTACGCCGCTGCTTCAAGTAATTTACATGACTTGCATCCAATTTTAGCATCTATAGGAATCCTTGCTGTTGCAATAGGTGCCGGTGCTTCAGGTGTTCTAAATCAATGGTATGATCGGGATATTGATAGTATTATGGACAGAACCAAGGATAGACCAATACCATCTGGAAGGATAGATCCTTCTGAGGCACTAGCTTTTGGAATTATTACTTCGATACTTTCTATTATAATATTAGGGCTTTCTATAAATTGGCTTGCTGCTGGTTTATTAGGTTTTACAATATTATTTTATGCAATTTTTTATACAGTTTTTCTTAAAAGATCTACAGTACAGAACATTGTCATAGGAGGAGCCGCTGGAGCGTTTCCTCCTGTTATTGGTTTTTCATTTGTTACAGGAGGAGTATCATTAGAGCCTATATTGCTATTTGGTATTATATTTTTTTGGACTCCCCCTCATTTCTGGGCTTTAGCATTAATAAAACAAGATGACTATAAGTTAGCTAAGATACCAATGCTTCCAATTGTACATGGAGAAAAAATTACTAAAAGTTATATATTATATTACATTTTAATATTAATACCATTTTCATTTTTACCATTTTTCTTTAATTTTTCTGGCTATTTATATCTGACTATTTCAGTGCTTTTAGGAATTGAACTTTTAAGACGTGCATATAAACTAATAAAGGGGCACGTAGATTCTGAAAAAAAAATGTTTTTTTACTCAATTTTTTACCTTTTTTTCCTATTCCTTGGAATATGTTTAGATAAATTTTATAAAGTTTTATAGAAAGAATAAAAAATGAAGATTAAAAATGATCCTGATTATATAAAATCTTTTTATAAAAACAGAAAATCCAAAAACTTAATTACACTCCTTATTATAGTAAGCTTAGTTGTTCTATTCTTTTTAATAACTATTATAAGAATGGATATAACTGCCTAGATGTTTGTTTGGTTAATTAATAAAAATAATCAGCTTTTATTCTATATAACTATATTAGTGTTTACTATGATTGGTTTGGCTTTTGCATCTGTGCCTTTGTATGATTTGTTTTGTAGAGTAACTGGTTATGGAGGAACTACACAAAAATCTAAATTAGCACCTGGTTCTAATGGAAAATACAGGAATATACAAATAAGATTTGATGCTAACATTTCAAATGAACTGAATTGGCAATTCTTGGCTCCACAGAAAGAATTGATAGTTCAGCCAGGCATTCAAGAAATAGTTTACTATACAGCAAAAAATTTATCAGACAAACCAACTACTGGAAGTGCAGCATACAATGTTTCTCCTCCTAAAGCGGGAAGCGTTTTCATGAAAGTCGATTGTTTTTGTTTTGTCGAGCAAACTATTCAGCCAGGCGAAGAAATAAAAATGCCTGTATCATTTTATGTTGATCCAAGTATTGAAGATGATAAAAATTTACAAAATCTAAGTGAAATCACTTTATCATACACATTTTTTAAAATAGATGTTAAATAGAAAAATTATAAAATTAACTTTCACATATTATAATTTTTGTACTATATAATAATTGATTATGGTTACTTATATTGTATTAAAAAAATGTTAAAATGGAGTAGTAAATGAGCGGTCAACAAAAACATCAATATCATCTAGTTGAACCTAGCCCATGGCCTGCAGTCGGCGCTGCGTCAGCATTTACGTTGGTATTGGGTCTTACACTTTTTATGCATGAATATCCATATAGTATTTATTTTTTAACAGCCGGTTTTGTAATGGTTTTAGCTACTATGTTCTTCTGGTGGAGGGATGTGGTAAGAGAAGCAGAATATCAAGGTCATCATACTCCAATAGTTCAAATAGGCATGAGATATGGAATGATATTTTTCATTTGCTCAGAAGTAATGTTTTTTGTAGCGTTTTTTTGGGCTTTTTTTGACTCTAGTTTATATCCTGATACTGGCGTTTGGCCTCCTGAAGGAATAGTTGCATTCGACCCTTTTGACCTCCCACTTATTAATACCATGATATTATTATTGTCAGGTTGCACTGTTACTTGGTCACATCATGCTTTGCTACATAATAACAGAAAAGACTTTATTAGAGGTTTAATACTAACTGTAATATTAGGAGCATGTTTTACTATTTTACAAGTATATGAATATAGTCATGCTGCATTTGGTTTTACAGATGGTATATATGCATCTACTTTTTACATGGCAACAGGTTTTCACGGTTTTCATGTTTTGGTAGGAACAATATTCTTAGCAGTTTGTTTGTTTAGAGGTATTAAAGGACACTTTACACCTGAACATCATTTTGGTTTTGAAGCCGCTGCATGGTATTGGCATTTTGTTGATGTGGTTTGGCTGTTTTTATTTGTATGTATATATTGGTGGGGTGCTTAATGATTTTTAAAGTAATTAAAAATTAACTTCAATGTTTAAATTTTACAGGAGATAAATATAGTATTTAGACCAATGCTATGGCCAACCTTTTTTTCAGTAATAGTTTTTATAACATTATTATTTTTTGGAACATGGCAAATTAAAAGATTATTCTGGAAAGAAGCCTTAATAGATAGATATATATCTCAAAGCCAATCTAATCCTATTCGAAATCCTCAAGATATTAAGAATTCTCAAATAGAAGAATTCAAATCTATTGTGGTTGAAGGTTCTTTTTTACACAAGAATGAGATATATATAACTGGTAAAACTTTTGAAGGTAATGCTGGATTTCAAGTTATTACTCCATTCAAAATGATAGATAATTCTGTAATTCTTATCAATAGAGGATGGGTTTCAGAAGGATACAGAGACCCTTTAAAAAGAGCTTTTAGTCTTGTTTCAGGAAAAACAACTATTAAAGGAATTATTAGATATCCTCAGGTGAAAGGCTATTTTGTTCCAGAAAATGATGGTAAGAATGGATTTTGGTTTTCAGTTATACCAATACAAATTTTTAATTTTTTAAAGTTTGATCAAAGTAAAATAATTAAAAAATATTATATAGATGCGCTTCGTAAAAAAGGAAAATTAACCTTACCAATAGGGGTTACAGGAAATCCAAATTTACGAAATCAACATTTATCCTATGCTGTAACATGGTATGGATTAGCATTAGCACTCATGTTTGTTTATTGCTCCTATCACTCTTCAGTAGGAAGATTAAATTTTAGAAAAAAAAATAGTAATGAATAAAGGTATTAATTATTTAAGTACTAGAGGTGGTCAATCTTCACTTCAATATGAAGATGTTCTTCTTTCTGGTTTAGCAAGAGACGGAGGCTTATTTATGCCAGAAGAATGGCCTACTTTTAGCCATTCAGAATTAAATGAAATGAAGAAGCTAAGTTACTCTGAACTAGCTGCTAAAATCATGACACCTTTTATACAGCCAAGCTTATCTCATAATGAAGTTTTAAAAATTTGTAATGAAATTTATTCGAAATTTACTAATGATGAAGTGGCCCCTTTAAAGAAAATGGAAGATAATTTATTTATACTTGAACTCTTCCATGGTCCAACTTTAGCATTTAAAGATTATGCGATGCAATTTTTATCCAAAGCTTTTAATGTTGCCTTAACTAAAAATAAACAAAGAGCTGTTATTTTAGGTGCGACGAGTGGAGATACTGGTTCAGCTGCACTTGAAGCTTTTAAAGGAAAAGATAACGTAGATATTTTTATTCTTTTTCCTGATGGTAAAGTATCACCAGTACAGCAAAAACAAATGACTTGGATTAATGATTCAGGTGCACACGCATTATCAGTAAAAACTGATTTTGATGGTTGCCAAGAAATAGTAAAAGATTGTTTTGAAGATTTAAAATTTAAAGATCAAATATCGTTATCAGCTATTAATTCTATTAATTGGGTTAGGCTCCTTCCACAAATTGTATACTATTTTTATTCTGCGTTGAAAGTAGGAGCTCCTGATCAAGAGGTAGCTTTTTCAGTGCCTACAGGTAACTTTGGTAATATTTTAGCTGGTTGGATGGCTAAAAAAATAGGTTTGCCAATATCAAATTTAATATGTGGTTCTAATCAAAATGATATACTAACAAGATTTTTTAATAATGGTGTAATGGAAAGGAAAAACGTAAATCCTTCTTTTAGTCCAAGTATGGATATACAAGTTTCAAGTAATTTTGAAAGACTGTTGTTTGAAATTTTAGACAGAGATGCAATTAAAGTTAAACAAGAGATGTATAATTTTAAAAAAAATGGGATTTTCTCAATACCTAAAGAAACAATGCTTAAAGTAAATAATTTATTTTCAGCATATATGATTTCTAATAATGAAACTTTAGACATTATAAAGAACACCTTTGAGAATTATAATTATATTCTTGATCCTCATAGCGCAATTGGTTTTGGTTCAGCAAGAAAAGCATTAGATGAAAAAATTATCTCTAGTAGCACGCCAATTATTTCTCTTGCCTGTGCTCATCCTTCTAAGTTTCCTGATGTTATAAAAAAAGCTATAAATATAAAGCCACAACTACCTGACCATTTAAAAGAATTAATGGTTAGTAAAGAATATTTTAAAGTTATAGGTGACGATACAAAATTCATTAAAAATTATCTTAAAGAAAAAATGAGAAGTTAATGAACGTAAAATATAAAGTATTTGATTCAGGATTAACGGTTATAGCAGACAAAATGGATGTTCAATCTAGTTCAATTGGCGTTTGGATTAATGCTGGAAGTGCCAAAGAAGAATTAAATGAATGTGGTATTGCTCATATGTTAGAACATATGGCTTTTAAAGGCACGTTAAATAGGAATGCAGAGCAAATTGCCAGAGAAATAGAAGATGTAGGAGGTGATATAAATGCTTATACAGGGAAAGAAGTAACTGCCTATTATTTGAAAGTTCTGCAGGAAGATTCAGATTTAGGAATTGATATTCTATCAGACATTATAAAAAACTCTGTGTTACCTGAAGAGGAAATTGAGAGAGAAAGGGGTGTCATCATTTCAGAAATTGGTCAATCATACGACACTCCAGATGACAGAGTTTTTGAAAACTTTACTTCTACTGCTTTTATAGAACAATCAATAGGTAGGCCTATTTTAGGAACAAAAGAAACTGTCGGTAATTTTAATAAAGTAGATTTGCAGACATTTATGAATTCCCATTATGGACTTGAAAATATGGTGGTTTCTGCTTCTGGTAACATAAATTCAGATTGGTTTTTTGATACAGTTAATGAGAAATTCTCAAATATTAAACATAAAGTTAAATCGAGTAATCTGGATATTAAATGGAATTCAGGATTTTACGGAGAAGATAGAGACTTAGAACAAATACAATTAGTATTCGGAATTGAAGGTTTATCTAATATAGATATAGATAGGTATTCCCTTAGAGCTTTAGCAATTATTCTTGGTGGAGGAATGTCTTCAAGGCTATTCCAAGAATTAAGAGAAAAAAGAGGCTTATGTTATTCTATTTTTGCATTTACTCAAATGCAACCTTCATCTGGAGTTTTGGGATTCTATGCAGGAACATCTCCAAAAGATGGAAATGAATTGCTGGAAGCTAGTTTGAATGAGTGGAATAAATTAAGAGGCTCTATTTCTAAAGAAGAGGTTTCAAGAGCTAAAGCTCAAATGAGATCAGGTTTTATTATGGGACAAGAAAGCACAAGCTCAAGAGCTGAATATTTAGCTAAGAATATCTTAACTTTTGGGAAATTAATTTCAAATGATGCCGTTCTAAAAGAAATTGAGAGTATAACTATTAATTCTATTGAAGAAGTGCTTACAAAAATTTTTACATCTGCTGAGCCAGTTTTGTCTATTATAGGTCCTGATGCATCATTTTATAAAAAAATTAATCTAAATACTTTATTAAATTAAACATGAATTTTTAGGCGTTACCTGAGTAATTTATTAACTTAAGAGGATCAATCCCTATATCTAATAGAGATTTATCCCATAATGAGAATTCCTTATTATTATAAAAGATTAAATTTTTTTTACTCTCGGTCATTATCCATGAATTTTGTATAATTTCATTATTTAATTGATTTTTATCCCAGACAGCACATCCAAGGAAAACCTTAGTATCTATAGGAGCTTTGCCTTTCGAAATATCAACTAGTATGTCGTCTGAGGTTGAAATTATTATTTCCTCTTTAATACATTCTGAACTTGAATATTTTTTTTCATCAGAATGAACTATAAAACCTTGATTCAGATGGACAGGTCCTCCATAAAATGTATCATCAATTTTCAGTAATGAATTAGCTTCTATTTTCATTTGTTTTAATAATTGATTTGTCTTAAAATTAAAAAGTGGTTTATTTAAAATAAGGCCCATAGTGGCCTGATCTGAATGTTCACAAATTAAAATAACTGTCTTATAAAATCTTGTGTCTGCTAATCCAGGTGTTGCAATTAAAAGTTTACCTAACAAAACTTGATCCATTTCTATTTTTTACATATATCTTAATTATATTAATATTTAAATAGTGTAAAATCATAAAATGAAAATAAAAAAATATAATTTAATTAATAACTTAAAATTTATATTATTTATTTTTTTAAATATTATTTTCATAAGCAATAATTGTTTTTCAAATACATTATTTGAAAAAGATAGATGGTTAACAAATGAGAAATATGATTTTGTAAAAATAAACCTTTTAAGTGGAAATAAACATTTTGATAATCAAAGTACCCTATTAGCAGGTATACAAGTAAAGTTATCGCCTGGTTGGAAAATATATTGGAGAAATCCAGGCGATGCAGGTTTGCCTCCTGAAGTAGATTGGAAAAAATCCAAAAACATAAAATCGTTAAAATTATTATTTCCTAATCCTAAACGATTTAATTTTTACGAAATTGAAACATTTGGTTATGAAAATGAAGTAATTTTTCCGTTAGAAATAGATATGTTGGATAAGGATAAAAGCTTATCCGGAATTTTGGAATTTAATGCACAAGTTTGTTCAAAGATATGCGTTCCAGTAAAAAAAATATTTAATTTATTTAATTTAGAAACTAATAGCTTACCTACTTCTTTTTTAAAAAAATTGAACATTTTAAATCAACTGTTCCAGTTAAAATTAAAGATGATAAATTAAAATTATTATCGTTTACCTATCAAGATAAAAAATTACACTTAATTTTATCACAGCAATTTGACTTAAAGCCAATTGATATAATTATTGAAGATGAGAAAGGCACAATTTACTCCAAGCCTTATTTTTATTCAAATCAAGATTTGATGAATATATCAATAGATGTAAAGAACATAAAACTAGATAATAAAAAGTTTCATTTAACTTTTTTAGGAAACGATTCTAGTTTTGAAAAATCAATAATTATTAAAAATATAATAAAATCTGATTTATTATTAGATACTAAAAAAGATTATGAAACTAGTGTATTTGGATTTAAAATACTAATAATAGCTTTCTTAGGTGGAATTATTTTAAATTTTATGCCGTGCGTATTGCCTGTTCTTTCATTAAAAATGATACAATTAGTTAATTATAGGAATGTTAATAAATCTAACTTTAGATATAAAATACTTTTTAATATTCTTGGTATTTTAACTACATTTATTGCTTTGGGTCTAAGTGTCCTCTTAATTAAACTTACCGGAAATATAGTAGGTTGGGGTATTCAATTTCAAAATCAGTATTTTTTAATATTTATGATTTTATTAACTTTAATGTTTTCATTAAATCTTTTTGGCGTATTTCAATTTTATCTTCCACCAAAATTTTTATCGATTCTTTCATACAGAGGCAAAGGATTAATTGAAGATTTCATGAATGGCATGTTTATGACTTTGTTAGCCACACCTTGCTCAGCTCCTCTTGTTGGAACAGCTGTTGGTTTTGCATTGGCAGGAAGTAATATTGATGTTTTTACAATTTTTATAATAATGGGTTTTGGACTATCTTTTCCATTAATAATTTTTTTAATATTTCCTAGCTTCATCTCTTTTATTCCTAAACCTGGTAATTGGTTAAATACTTTTAAAAAAATCATGGCTTTAATGTTATTAGGAACGTCAATTTGGCTAATAAGTATTCTTTTTAAATTAAATAGTGATCTTTATGATACTTCAGGAAACTTAAATAATTCTCAAATAATATTAAATTGGAATATGGAAGAAGATCCTTTTTTACCTACTAAATTAGCAAAGGATGGTAAAATAGTATTTTTAGATATAACTGCGGATTGGTGTATTACATGTAAAGTAAATAAACTCTTAGCTGTAGACACAAAGGATATGATTAAATTTTTTAAAAAAAATAATGTTGTGATTATAAAGTTGGATTGGACCAAGCCAGATATAAAAATAAGTGAATTTTTATCTAGTAAAAATCGGTATGGAATACCTTTTAATGAAGTTTATGGTCCATCTGAATTGTATGGAATTTTATTGCCAGAATTGCTTAGTAAAAATATAATTAAAAAATATATTAATTTAGTTAAATAAAAAATATATATGATTACAAACTTAAATAGAAATATTATATTAGTATGACTGATTTATAATTTAGGAGTGTACTATGACGATTAAAGTAGATGAAACGTTCCCTTCAGGAGTATTAAGGTTTAAAGATGATGAAGGTGTTAAAGAAATTAAAACTGAAGAATACTTTGATAATAAAATAGTAGTTTTATTCGCTGTGCCTGGAGCCTTTACTCCTACTTGTTCAGCTAAGCATTTACCAGGGTACATTAGATTATATGATCAAATGATAGCTAAAGGCGTTTCATCTATTGGCTGTATGGCTGTAAATGACCCTCACGTTATGAAGGCTTGGGGTGACGTATCTGGAGTTGATGGTAAAATTGATATGTTATCAGATTCAGATTGTTCAATCTCTAAATCTCTAGGGCTAGATATGAATTTTGGTAAGGTTTTAGGCCATCGTTCAAAGCGTTTTGCTATGATTGTTGATAACAAAGTTATAACTCATTTATTTGTTGAAGAAGTTGGAGCCTTTGAGGTGTCTACTGCTGAAAATATTTTGGAAAGCTTATAAAGTTATAACTTTATTTCTTTCATTGCCTGAACAGCTAAATTATCAGCTATTTCATTATAATGGTTACCTGAATGTCCTTTTACCCAAAACCATGTAACATTTTGGTCTGATAAGCATTGATCAAGTTCTATCCAC
>Ga0115005_10000766_pt1 | contig 24940 bp, 17 predicted proteins | sample ArcOceMetagenome_FD_87163 | JGI IMG/M metagenome (GOLD analysis project Ga0115005, IMG submission 87163) | Marine eukaryotic phytoplankton communities from Arctic Ocean - Arctic Ocean - Greenland ARC118M Metagenome | ecosystem: Environmental > Aquatic > Marine > Oceanic | place: Arctic Ocean...
CAGGAGAGAAATCAGGAACATTCATAATATTCGAAAAAGAATCAGTTGCTACATTATCTGCGACAACCAGAATTGATTCTTCTGAATAGTCAATGGTCTCTTGTATAATTATGTCACCTGAAGATATACTAACTCTAGCTCCAATATCATAACCAAATGCACCGTAAATTAAGAGTGAAAGTATAAGCCCGGAAAACAAAATAGACAACCAAAAAAATATTCTAGTTATAAAATACAATAACTTTATACTACTTGGATTATTAATTTTAGTGAAAGTATTCATGATAATAATATTTTATACAAATATATAAATTATTTATTGATAAACAATAAATTTTTATCATAATACGATAAATTTATACCTATTGTCAATAATAAAATCACTAACAAAACCTAAACTGCATTGAAACGCAGTCTAAACAGACCGCTATCTCAGACGAGAACTAATCACCTTAAAACAGTATTATTTACTTACTAGATTAAGGCTCAAGTTTACATAAGGCATTGGGCTCAGGGTATTACTAAACGTATACGTCTGATCTCCGAAAAATCCTCTGTAAAAGTCTTTGTTACTTGTAGTCGTAAGGTCGTCTATAGTATACGAATAATTTAATATGGCTCCTGCCTGAATGCCCATCCATATGAAACCTTTCAGTTGTTTTTGATAATCTACCCTGACTCTAATCTCACTTCTTCTTAGCTCTAAATTTTGTGTATTGAATTCAGTGTCATTGAATTTAGTGTCATACAATCGGTACGAGGTTCCTTCTAGTTCGTACCCTGCAAGTACTATATTTCTAGCATCTATTTTTCTGCGGTAAAAGGCCTTAGCTGGAAACAGTATTTCTGTTCCCCACTTTCTGTTCTCTGCGGTATAATTATACATAAAAACAGGAATATAATTTAACTCACCTGCTCGGTAGGTTCTAGACAATCCTAATCCCCACTGTAGTCTATCGTGCGGTCTTTTTCCCCAGATAGACGTTCCTGAATATTTAGTGTTTTTTATATCTGGACCACTACCCGATGACCCAAACGTATAGTTCCCATTTTGCTCTGCCATCAGTTGAAGGATAAGAAAATTATATTCTCCTAGAGGCTTAAATAACGTCGTATTCAGGTTCATGCTCGTCAATCCGTCACTCAGCTCCTCTAACAGTAGATTATGGTCACCAGCATTGGCCAGTTGGTTAGTAGCTAGCCTTGATTGATTGAACCCTCCTCCTACTTGCCAAACAAACTTAGACTTAGATATCACAGGGATATTCGCATTTAGTCGTATCCCGTGGTAGTTGAGATCACTTTGGTCGTTTTGTGCCACATTATCGTCTGGCTTATATGCTCCTACGTTTGAAGTTTTTAATGTTCCATTTCCAGTCACATCGTACCCTAAGGAAAGAAATCTGTTCGGACTAAGATCAAATATTTTGGGGCTACAATACGTTTTTATTTCTCCTACATCCTCTACATCATCATACATACTGTAGTCCTCTTCTTCTTCCACGTAAGAAGAATCTATTTGAGAAAACCCTAACGCCGCAAAACTGGACACGAATAGGGTAAAGGCAAAACGCTTAAAAACTACTGTCATACCCTTAGTTTTTCTTCTTAATCTTTATTCTTTTCCATGTATCGGTTCTGCCTAACGCTTTCACACCGACATATCCTCTGATGTCTAGCACGTCATTTTCCATTGTGACTACACAACTGTAAAGACTTCCACTTTCAGGGTCATAAATAGTCCCTCCAGACCACTCTTTGCTTTCTGCGTCATACACGAAATCCTTTAGCATTCTGTATCCTCTGAGTGGCACATTTCTCATTTTTTCGTCTTCATTGTTTTTGTCTACTTTAGGCTTTTGCGTAGCAGGGTCTAGCGGCTCTCTTAGCCATACTATTTTACCATAATACTTAGAACCTATTTTCTCTATTTTCACTCTTGCCTTGCCATTGCTTGGCTCCCATAGCCCCATAATATCGTCACCTCCGTCTTGGACAGAAGCTGGATTAGAAGTAAAACTACTGATTGTAAAAAGCAGTGCTAGTGTACCTATTAATGTGATGATTTTTTTCATACTATTTATTTATTTTTTGTGATAGTTAATGCTAAACACCAATTCCATGTTTAGGTTTAAGTCGTCGTCTAAATCTTCTTTTATCGTTGCATCAGCTATGATGTAGCTTTTACCTTCAAAAAGTATAGCTTTCAGTTGTTCTTGTACATCGGCTACCTCTAAATCCACTTTGTCATTATTGTCTCCCACATTGGCAAAAGCTACATTTTGCATTGGGAAATTGTCTGAAAACACCTGTAGATTAATAGATTCCAATATGTTTAGGTTGCTCGTATCTATGGTTGCAGATGCGGAAGTTAAGGTCACGTCTACTATTTGTTCTTTCGTAATCCCGTTTTCCTTGATATACTCGGCTATGTTTGAGCTTATTTCTGCTTGGCACGTGTTGCTCCCTTCAAATAGAGGGCCGCTTGCTGTAAGCACAGTATTAATAGTAAATTCTTTGCTATTATTCGCTTCTGGTGAGCACGCTACAATGAGTGATAACAAGCTGAAACAAAGAATGGATGTTTGTAGTAATTTCATTTTTTATATTTAAATATACTGCCAAAAGTATACAATAAAAACCAAATGTTTGCAGTGAAAAATTGGGAAAGAATCTAGTTTGATTCCTTTGTAATAGACCTACGTCTTTTGTTTCTTCTTTTTCACACTGGGAAAAAGAATATTATTCAGTATCAATCTGTATCCAGGAGAATTAGGATGTAGAGCCAGATCTGTAGGTGGCTCTCCCACCATATGCTGATAGTCTTCTGGGTCATGCCCGCTGTAGAAGGTAAATTGCCCTTTGCCAAATGTACCGTGGATGTAGCGTGCTTCGTCTAGGCTTTTGTTCTCCCCCATGATAATGACCGTACTTTTTACTTGATTTTTATGAAATGCTGTGGTCTGCCCCATAAACCCCTTCACTATACGCTCGTGATTTTGAGTAAGGATAGTAGGTATAACATCCCACTTAGCACTAAACTCATTGAGTGCAAATAGGTCATTATCTTCACGCACACCTCTAGACCTAGGATCTACATCTATGCTACTCACCTCGTATTTCATAGGATTCATTTCTATTTTAAAATCCTTAAAAGCAAAACTTTTGTCATAATCTAAACCTGCTTGAGCTCCTTGCTGGATGGGATCTCCATCAAACATACGCTCACAGATATCTGTACCATCTGCCGCCATCGCTATATCATAACTATCTGTAGCACTGCACATAGCAAAAAGAAAACCTCCTCCAGCAGTGAAGTCCCTTATTTTTTTAGTGACTGCTAACTTTAGCTCACTCACTTTATTAAACCCATGCTTATCAGCCATGGCTTCTGCCTCTGCTACTTGCTGCTTATACCAATCTGCATTGCGGAAACTCGCATAAAACTTACCATACTGACCCGTAAAATCCTCGTGATGTAGGTGCAGCCAGTCATAGGTAGGAAGCTTGCCATCTAGCACTTCATCATCAAAAACAACATCATATGGTATCTCTGCATACGTGAGCACCATAGTCACTGCATCATCCCAAGGCTGTGCTGTCTTAGGCGAGTACACTGCTATTTTAGGCACTTTGAGTAGCTTTACTACATCTGCATTTACTGCTGGATTAGCTAGTTCATCTTTTATTCTATCCGCTTGGGCTTCACTCATAGTCGTAAATGAAACTCCTCTGAGCAGGCACTCTCGCTCTATATTCTCATAGTCATCCATAAGGAAGCTACCTCCTTTGTAATTTAATAACCACTCTACTTCCTTCTCCTGTCCTAGCACATAGTAGGATATTCCGTAGGCTTTTAAGTGATTTTTTTGAGTAGCATCCATCGGTATGAGCAGCTTATCTGCATATGCAGTATTCAGCTGGATACAGGCTATTAATAGGATTATTATTTTTTTCATTTCTATCTGTTATATAAAAGTAGTGGCTAACTTATGTCCCACTATAACGAGGATCAGACCCAATACATTACTAGCTAGCATATAACTGGCAAAAGACTTATAATCTGCATTTTGAAGTAGTTTAAAACTATCTAATCCAAAGCTAGAAAATGTAGTAAACCCTCCTAAAAAGCCGGTTATTAAGAGTAAGCTAAGTTTAGGTTGCTGTACAAGGTATACACTGAGTATCCCGATCAAAAAACAACCTATAAGGTTAACCGTAAGCGTACCGTACGGAAAACTAGTAGAGGCTATGCCACTGCTCAGCCACCATCTGCAGGCAGCACCTATTCCTCCTCCTATGAATACCCAAGCTACACTCATTTGAAAAACTCATACTCGTATATAAACTCTACCTCTAATTCTCCTTTACCATTGTACGTTAGCACATTATTCAGTAAGCCTTTAGGGGTATAAAAGTACAGTTGTGTTCTGTTTCGCGTATCTGTGGTCTTGGCTATTTTGTCATCTTCATTATACACATAGTAGGTCTGCACAAACTTTGGATTATCTCCGTATGTAGTATATGCCATTCCTAGCATTTCCCCTTTTTCTCCTCGCTCATAACTCACCATATCTATCACTTCTTCGCCTGCTAGAGCATTGGACATTTGCACTACATTATCCTCTTTGTCATACCGTATAATATTGCGTCTTAGGAGTTGTGTGCCGTCTGGCATTAGCTCGTAGGAGTAGGTACTATCTAACCTTCCTTTTCTATTCTTGAAATATTTAAAATCAGTATAAATCGTATCTCCAGTTTCTTGCAGATAGCTGATAGTACTTTCCGGATCTTCACTTTTTTTGGCGTAGATATACTCATTTCTGGCGAATAGCTTACCATCTCTAGTTCGTGTCATCTCCATCATGTTACCATCTATATAGGTGTACTGAAACTCCTCACTACTATTCCATCCTAAGCAGATAAGGTCTCGCTTGCTGTAGGTAAGCTTACCCGCCTCATTGTACTTTTTTATATCTAAAAGACAGCTATCTTTTTTATTGCTAAATGCGTGCACTAGCTGCTTTAGCCTCATCTCCTTCACATTAGCCTTTAGTAAGGCCTCTGTCTCATTGTCCTGAGCTAATGCAGAGATACAGAGTGTCACTAATAGTATACTTATTATTCCTTTCATTGCTTTTATTTCTTTCTGGTATAGCATACATCAGTTAATGTGCCATACTCTTCTTTTTGTAGTTTTATCTCACCAGCAAAGGCTATCATAGCTGCATTATCCGTACAATACTCAAACTTAGGGATGTGTGCCTTACCGTGCCTTTTAGTAGCTAAGGTGGACAAGGAGCGACGCAACTCACTATTGGCAGCTACTCCTCCTGCTATTCCTATTTCGGTTATACCCGTCTGATCCATGGCTTTCTCTAGCTTGGTGATTAGATAAGACACTATAGTATGCTGAATAGATGCACAGAGGTCAAAAATATTTTTTGAGATAAAGTCCTTATCCTTTCTTACTTCTTTTTGCAAAAAGTATAAAATCGAAGTCTTCAACCCTGAAAAACTGAAATCTAAAGCATCTACTTTGGGTGTATTGAATGTGAAAGATTTGGGATCTCCCTGCTCCGCTAGTCTATCTATTTGAGGACCCGCCGGATACGGTAGATTTAGCATTTTCCCTGCTTTGTCAAAAGCCTCACCAGCTGCATCATCTAACGTCTTACCCAGCACTTCTATATGATAATCAGGACCCACAGTAACTAACTGAGTGTGCCCTCCAGAGACCAGTAGGCACAAGAACGGCAAGCTAGGAATCTCTCCATCTATGAAGTGAGCAAGGACGTGTGCATCTATGTGATCTACATTCACATATGGTTTATCTACGGCCATGGCCAGACCCTTAGCAAAAGAGTGTCCTACCAGCAGTGAGCCCATAAGACCTGGGCCTTGGGTACAAGCTATCGCATCTACTTCTGCTAGTGTAATCCCTGCTTTTTGGAGCGAAATCTGTACAGTGGGCAGTATATTTTGCTGATGCTTTCTACTCGCCCACTCAGGCACTACTCCACCATACTCTTCATGTATCTGCTGAGATGCTACTACATTAGACTGGATCGTACCATTCTTCCATACAGAGGCTGAGGTATCGTCACAAGACGATTCTATTCCAAGTATAGTGAGATGTGAATTGTTCTTTGACTGTTCCAAAGTATGTTTGTACTCTTATATAAACGAAGTAATCTTCCGAGTTGTCAAAAATAGTGAAAATACCGCTCTTAACTTTAGCTATCCTCTTAGGGTTTGCACTGTTACTCCTAGCTACGGTACAGACTTCTTGGTTTAAGAATACAGCAGCAGACCAAGCGACTAAATACCTGAGCAAAGAACTGGGTGTAGCCGTCAGTATAGGCGACATAGAACTCTCTTATTTTGATGCACTTACTGCTTCAGAAGTATACTTAGAAGACCTCCAAGGAGATACTCTTTTCTATATCAAAAAACTACATGCTGATTATGACCTCTTCGCTATGACAGGAGAGATGATTAGTTTCGATAATGTAGCTCTGGAAGATGCCAAAGTATATATAGGTATCCCTAAAAACGAAAAAAGACTTAATCTTCAGTTTCTAATAGATTACCTCACGCCTCCTCCCTCGGGCAAACCACGATCTACACAGACTATTCTTTTTGATAAAATATCCCTAGAAAATGTACGTTTTCACTACTTCAATAAGAACTACACTCCACCAAGTAGGAGAGCCTTTGACGAAAACGACATGCTGTATACTTCGCTCTCTGGTCATCTACACGATTTTGAAATCATAAACGACTCACTTACTTTTATACTGGATGATATCAGCGGAAAAGAAAAGTCAGGACTAGACATACTCAACCTAACAGCTAAAACTATAATCAGCTCCACTACCATGGAGTTTACTGATTTAGAAATACGTACACCACAAAGCACTATTCACGATTACCTTAGGTTTGACTACAGCAGCTACGCTGACTTTTCTGATTTTATAGCCGTAGTGCAGGTAAAAGCAAATTTTAGTAAGACTTCTGTGCATACGGATGATTTAGCTCTTTTTTCTAAATCACTCTACTCCTTTGATGATACCTTCCAAGGAGAAGGAACAGTCAATGGCACCATAGAGCATCTTAAAAGTAAGGATATATTCCTCGGGATAGGTTCTCATACCAGCTTCTTAGGCTCAGCAGAGCTAGACGGTCTTCCTGATATATATACCACCCGACTGGATATAGATGCGAAGAAATTCACCACCAATAGCTTAGATTTAGCCAAACTGATACACCTAAACCCTGCACCAGAAGAGTTTACTCAATTAGGAAAATTAAGTTATGTAGGCACATTCTCCGGGTACTTAGATGATTTTAAAACCAAAGGTGAGGCCAATACTAGTATAGGAGATCTTGCTGTTAATATAGCCTACTCTCAAAAATTAGACAGCACGCCCTCCTACTCTGGTACTTTAAAGAGTGAAAATATTGACCTAAAATCACTGCTTGATGACGCACATTTTGGCACTACTTCATTTGACCTTGCTATAGACGGCAAAGGACTCTCTGCTAATACATTAGCTACTTCGCTGAGTGGCTCAGTCTATCATTTTGGCTATGCGGACTATGATTACAAAAACATCCGTGTAGATGGAAATGTAGCAGACAAACTCTTCAAAGGCGACTTTAAAGTAACAGATCCTAACTTTAATTTTGATTTTACAGGAATTCTAGATATACGGGATTCTTTACCTGCCATAGCTATACAAACCAATGTGACCGGCATAAACCTGCGAACAATTGGTATGGACAGCCTAGATAACTTCATACGTTTCAATGGAGATATCACTCTCACTGGCGACCACATAGATAATCTGAATGGATCTGTACTCTTAGACAGCTTTATACTGACCAGAGGCGGTCGTCAGTACACCATCAAAAATGTAGACCTCCTGGCCGAGCTGACAGCTACAGAAAAACACTATGCACTCACCTCTGATATAGCTACTGTGGATATAAAGGGTGATTTCCGACCCTCTGAGCTATCTGACATGTTAGCTTACATGCAGCATATTATATATCCTTCTACATGGGTTAAACCAGAAGTAGAATTGCTATCCAAGGATATTAATATTGATATTGCCATCAATCAATATAACCCCATATTTAACGAGTATCTCCGTGGACTATATTTTGATAGTCTTGGATCCACTCTTAGTTATAATCAGCAAGAGGGTAAAATACGCTCTACTACTGAGCTCCTTAACTTTAAATATGATGTAATATCCTCGCCATCCATTTACGTAGATTTAAAAAATGGTGGCGATTTTACCCCTATTAATTTTGGCCTAAACACTGCAGGTTTACTTCAAAACGACAGCATACTCTTTGACGTGCTGAATGCCCATGGATATATAAACGATGGCATCGTAAACTTTAAAACCACAGCAGCACGAGATACGGCATTAGATATAGTCTTAGGCGGCAGGTTTATATATCAAAACGATTCTTCTCTAGTGTTTTTTGATAATTCTAAGGTCAACATATACGAGCAGTCTTGGGTCCTAAGAAAAAAGCAAGAACCGCATATAGTAAACTACTCCGGTATCACAGCTTTCCAACTTTTTGACTTCAGACATGAAGACCAGATTCTCTTCCTGGATGGATCACTAGGAGATGGCGCAGATAAGATTAACGTACTATTAGACAACTTTGAACTTGACAATCTTAACCCATTTATTACAGGTTTTGACCTCCAGCTCAAAGGTCTTACTAATGGGTATATAGATGTATCCGATCGTGAAGGATTTCCTATCATAGAGGCAGATCTAGGAGTAACCACTCTAATGCTAGACGAGGATACGCTAGGAAATCTAAGTCTGGTCAGCGAGAGTAAAAATGCACTCCTAGCAGTAGTAATCAATGGTAAAATAGAGGGTGGCCTCCTGAATGACATGAAAATTTTAGGTGATATTGATTTTAAAAACAAGACGTCTCCATTAAATTTAGAACTAATCACGCAGCACAGTAGCATAAAACCCTTCGAAAAATATCTAGACGGGTTAGTATCTGACATACAAGGATTTAGCACCACAAATATAGATATCACAGGACTACTAAGTGCTCCCAAGCTGAATGGCTCTATGCAGCTAGATAGCATAAACATGAAAGTAGATTACCTTCAAACAAGATATACTGGAAATGCTACACTAGCCATAGATTACAACAAATTTGACATTATTAGGGCGAGTCTAAAAGACCGCTACGGTAAAACAGCTGAAGTAGCAGGAGCCATCCGTCACAGAAATTTTGATGATTTTCTATTTGACATAAAAATAGAAAAGTTACAGGACTTTGAACTATTAAATACCAAACGAAAAGACAATGAACTTTTCTTTGGGACCGCCTTTGTGGATGGAAACATGGCAGTATCTGGACCCATAGACGACATACTTCTCCAGATAAATGCAAAAAGCAGAAAAGGCACTGAAATATCCATTCCTCTAGATAACTCAGAATCTAGTGGGAAATTAAGCTATGTAGAATTCGTAAACCTACAAAATGACGAAAACGAGCTAAATAAGAGTTTTAAATCTAAAGCAGGAGTGCGAATGGACTTCAATTTTGAGATCACCAATGATGCTAATATCACGCTAATATTTGATGAACTCCTAGGTGATAAAATAGAAGCTGCTGGACATGGTAACCTACGGATGGAAGTAAATACTTTCGGTGATTTTAATATGTATGGTGGACTCACCATAGACCGCGGAAATTACCTATTTACAGCACTAGACCTTATCAATAAGTACTTTACTGTAAATCCAGGGGGGACATTATTTTGGGATGGAAATCCGTACAACGCTAAGATAGAGCTAGATGCCATAAAAAGAGAATACCCTGTACCCAAAACACTTATGACAGGTACGGGAAGTGAAGAAGAACTAGAGGTCTATAACTCCGCTATTCCTGTAGATTGCTACCTAAAACTAAGTGGGCTTCTCTTTAATCCTGAAGTAGCCTTTGACCTAAAATTTCCTTCACAGTCTAATCTAAGCGGTGCCGCCAGCAGCTCACTTAATACAGTCATAGATCGTGTAAAGCTGGATCAAGAGGAGATGAATAGACAAGTGTTTGCACTACTCGTACTGGGTACATTCGTTCCTCCCAGTTTTGCCAATACAACTGGCAGTGCTACTAATAATGTGAGTACCGTAGCTGCGACTACCGGTATCAATAGCTTAAGTGATTTTGCCAGCAGTCAATTAAACAATTGGTTAGGTCAGCTAGATACGCGTCTGCAAGTAGGTGTAGACTACCAGACTACCTATCAAAATGAAGCTGAATTAATCTTATCCCTAAAAAGAAATTTTCTCAATGATAGGCTAGAACTGTCTTACTCTGTAGATGCTGCTGCCCAAGGTTCTAGACCCTACGATATTAGCATAAAGTATGACATATCAAAAGATGGTAGTTTCAAGGTGAGAGGATTCCAAAAACAAGCAAACGACCCTACTCTAGGTAATATTACGAATGTAACTACTACTGGTGTTGGCCTATTTTACCGGTATCAGTTTGATAGTTTTAGACTAAAAAGAAAGAATAAGAAAAAAGGGAAATTGACAGAAAATGAATGAATGTATTGAAGCATAAATATTAAATCAGAATAGTATTTTGATATACACTGATTCTGCCATTTACCAACTAAGAATAGTCCTAGCTCTAATCTAGCGTTCTCCGCTATTGGAAATCTGTAGTGAGTTTAAACCTAAGTACCCTTCTATTCCCATTATCACACACCCAAAGTATCTTATTCTTATAAGCTACAGCAGAAGGACCATTGAACTGCGTGAGGGCGTCTCCTCTGCCACCGAAACTGGCCATCTGATACTTAGTGGAAGCTGCTCCTGGAGGTGGCTGCACTCCTTCTAGACCTGTACTGGTAAATTGATAGAGTGAATCCTTAGCTTCATCCACTACGAATATGAAGTTAGTCCCATCACCCGTCACTAGCGTAGATACCGGCCTATTAAATTTATCTGGATCTCCCAAGTTACCGTCTGACACTGTTTTATCACTTTCAAAAAGCAAACGAGGCTCATAGTTAGCACCAAAGTCTGATTCAATGTAGTCTATCACTTGTACCTTTATAGAGGTGTTTTCTGATACGGATGTGTACACAAAATGGTCTGGACCACCGGCACTTATCTGTGGTGGTTGCACGAAAGAGGATATTCCCATAGGCTTCTTAAAGTAATCTCTAAAAAACCCACTCGGTGTATTCACCGCTATTGGAGTACGATAAGTACCATCTGCATTAAAAAGCAAAATAGCGTCATCTGGACCTCCAAATTTTTGAGGATTATTATCTCTACCCGTTCGGGTTACGTAAAATCTATTGTCCTGTAATATTGCTATCTTATTGAAGGATACAGCAGTATCCGTACCTGAGAAAGTGGATTTAAAATACCTAGGATGAGCTATAGTATCTACTACCTGTGCATACTGTATTCCATAAGATGCTCCTGGTCCGTGTAAATCTACTTTATAAATACACGACACTATAAAGGTATCACTACCTACTACCCGGTCTACGGTACCTATGGCCAGTAAGTCTAAACTTCTGTTTTGAGCGATAGACTTTACTCCTCTCAATGAGAATCGACCCAGCTCTCTGCCACTCTCATCTAATGAGATAATCTCTTCTGTACCCGCATCTACCACGTAGATAAGCTCATCATACCCAGCTATGACATCTACTGGACTTAGAAAACGGGTAAGAGCTGGCTCCACTGGCACATAGGCCACTTCTCTAGCTAAATACTCAGGTACTTCTATGAAATCAATAGGAGTCTTTTTACCAAAGAACCCTTCGCATCCTGCTAATAAAAACAACCATGCGATCAGACTATACTGCGTATATTTCTTCATTCTCTTTTATCTTGATTAAAGGGTAATCTTACTCCAAGTAGGTGCTGTACTCCCATTCTATTCGTAGGATTAACGCCATAGTCTATGTAGAGTGGATGACTGCCTATGCGAGTCTTTACACCCACTCCCGCAGTAGGGTAGTTTTGTCCTTTTACGCTAAGCTTATATCCTAGTCTAAGGTAGAGTAGCTCTCTCAGACTGAGTTCACTGCCCAGACGTACGTTTTCTGCATTATCACTAGGATGATTAAGCTCTACGGCCACGAGTAGTCGCTTATTATCTTTTTCATAAGGCACAAGTGAAAATCCCATTTTGAATAGGGTAGGAGTAGTGTACTTGCCTAAAGTGACCTCTGTACGGTTAAACTCACTCTCTAGATCAGAACCAAGCATCTGTGAGTTTCCCCCAAAATTCTTTACTACTACTGCAAAGGTGAGGTCTTTGAAATCTGTAGCATATAAAAACCCGATATCCCCTGCTACTGTATGATTACTATACGTAGCTATCCCTTCATATATGTAACGTAATCCTACTCCTATACTGAAATTCTTAGAAAGATACTGTGAGTAGTTTACACCTAGAGCGGTATTATTAGCATAAAATAGCTGACCAGTACCGTTAGGCTCAAACTCTGTCCGCACTTCCATAGCCCCACTATTGAGTGTATTTACATTGAATCCGATTACCGAACCACCTTTTAGCTTGATAGCTGCACCTGCAAATGACTGCTGTATACCTGCACCCACAGAAGTATTACTAAGAGCTAGTCCCGTATTCTCTATCTGGACTAATGCTGCAGGGTTATTCTCTGAGCTGTAATGCGTTCCCTTATTAGCCACACTAGCACTCGCCATGGCAAAAGAAGCTGGATTAAGATCATTTTTAAGAAAACTCAAGGCACTCAGACCAGCACGCTGTCCTCCAAAATTTGGCAATATCTGTGCTTGTGCTGAAGCACATAGAGCCACGAGTAAAATAAGGTTTAATCTTCTCAAAACTGTGCAACAAAAGTACTAAACGATAGTAAGACTAAAACACCTTGTTTGTTAATATTACATTAACACCTACTAAAAGCTAATCTCAAGAGACACATAAGATAGAATCGGCATTAACTTATTACAGTCATATGTTGTTATGTAGTTCCCATTTTCATTCGCACTAGTCACTATAAATTAGAAACAAATGGGCTTCTGAAGTTTGTGACCATGAGCAAACTTCATAAATTACACCAATATCAGCTATGGAATTAATTGCCATACTACTAGTCCTATACTTTTAAGAACAGTTCTCATACATTTGTGAACTGGTGAAATTGCACAAATTAAATCTCAAACCGAACCGATATCTTTATGCTTCCATAAATCCTATACTCTATATCCTGCTGCTGCTATCTATATCTAGCTGTAAAGATGACGATGCTGTAGTAGTGCCTGAAGAAGATTTCGTATCTGACTTTTATGCTAACGCAAGTTCGCTTACCATCCAAGTGGCTTACGAAGAAGAAGCTTCTCCATTTATAAAATACAATACCTCAGATGCCTGGAATGTATGCCGACAAAACATCACCAACCTACTAGCTCCTCGCGGCATAAGTGTCCGTGTGCCTATTAAACTAAGCGAGATGACTAACCTCGGTATCCTAGAGCAGAATAACTATACAAGAGAAAACCTAGAAAGACTAGCAGGAGAAGTACAACAATTTAATAATAAAACTGCCGATAAAGGAGCGGTCATACTGTTCTTAGCTGGTTACTATATAAGGGATGGCAGCCCTCAAAACAAAATACTTGGTATCAACTTGGACGGCACACCTATATTAGCGGTATTTAAACCTGTAGTAACATCTGCGTCTAATAATGCTGCGGAACAGGCTCTCATAGAGCAAAGCACCGTAGTACACGAGATAGGCCACGCACTCGGCCTTGTCAATAACGGAGTCCGTGCTACGAGTGCACACGATGATGCCGAGCATGGTGCCCATTGTAAAAACACTACTTGCGTAATGTACTGGCAAAATGGCGGAGCGGAAGTACAGCAATTCATTCAACCATTATTAGTTAACGGATCGGTGGAGTTATTCGGAAATCAGTGCAAAACAGACATCAAAGCAAAATAATTCTATACTTTTGACCTGAAGATTAAGAAAACACCCTATGAAAAACATCCTATTAATTTTACTCTTTTCACTAGCCATACAAGCTAATGCACAAGATATAGAGCACTTCACGAAGCTTAAATCCGCAGGTCCTATTCCTGATTTTTTTGTTAAATTTCTAGATGAAAAGATCTCAGCAGATGATGAGAAACTAAAAAAAGACAACTCTATTTCGAATAAAAATGCAGCAGATTTCAGTGCTATAACGAACTATAAACTCCAGCAACTCGTGCACAGCGGAAAGGTGCTCTATGGAGACCCGCTGACAGAATACGCTAATGGAGTACTGGATAAATTAAAAGCAGTAAGTGAAGAAGACCTTGACTTCGTCCAATTATATACACTAAAGTCCAATGAAGTAAATGCCTTTGCTACGCACCAAGGTGTGATTTTCATCACAGTAGGACTCATAGGCCAATTAGAGAACGAAGCCCAGCTAGCCTTTATACTCGCTCATGAACTCACTCACGTAATAGAGAAACACAATAAACTTTCCTATCAGTACTCACAAGACTTGATAAAAAAATCTAGGTATGGAGATCAAGCCATTTCAAGCTACTATAAATACTCAAAGGATAACGAGGAAGATGCTGATAAAGCTGGATTTAAACTCGCTTTAAATGCCGGTTACAAAGCGGAATCTCTGAATAAGACCTTCACAGTGCTGCTCTACTCCTACTTGCCAATAGATGAGCAGGTTGTAGACTTCTCATTCATAGAAAATGAGCAATTTAAAGTAGGAGATAACTTTAAGATAAAGGAGAAGTATATCCATGAAATTTCTGCAGAGGAAGACATAGATGATGAGTTTCTCACACATCCCAATATAAAGACAAGACGTGAAAATGTAAGTAACATTCTACGAGCCAATAAAAAGGACGATGATAGCAAGGTGTATATCTATGGAACACCAGAATCGTTCATAGCATTGCGTACGCTCGCCCGTTTTGAGATGATGAATATCTTCATCCGACGAGCGGATTACGCCAGAGGACTATATCACAGCTTAATTATGCGGAAAGCTCATCCAGAAAATCAATTTCTCTTAAATAGCCAGTCTATGATTTGGTATGGTCTATCTGCTTTCGAAAACAGATCTGACGATATTCCCTATACTCTATCTTACCGTAAACAAGAAGGTGAGATACAACACCTATATTACTTCCTTAACAAGTTAAATAAAAGCGAACTTTCTACGCTCGCAGCTCAACAAATTTGGCAAAATAGCTTAGCCTATCCAGATAACCAATTTCTCCAGTCACTCAGAACAGAAGTATTGCGAGACTTTGTCTCTTTTGATGGCAACAAGCTAGGCTCTTTTGGCACTCAGCCACCAGAACTAATTGATTCTACTGAAAAAGTCGACCAAGAAGAACCAGATAAGACACTAAGTAAATATGAAAAAATAGCACAAAAACGTAAGTCTGAAAAATCAGAAGACGACTTCTACTACTCACTGCTTGATGTGATAAACAATAAAAATTTCATACTAGCTGTAGATGAAGCTAAAGACAAATTAACGAAGAAGGAAGCACGCATAGAGGAGCTCGAAGATCAATACAAAAATCCTCAAAAAAGCACTATGGATGTGCCTTCTCTGATAATGACTACGCCTAACTTCCACGCTCAAGACAGTAGAAAATCTGCCAAATCAAATGTTAATAAAAATGATCTCAACGAAACTAAACTAGTCAATTTAGTGAAAGACAATGCAGAAAAACTGGATATCACTCTCAATTTTGTAGACAACTTCAGAGACCCTAGTTTTACCACAGAAAACTATAATGAGTTCAGTCAGTTGTACGACTACTTAGGAGAGCGATCTCAGTTTGAAGGAATGGACTTCATCCCTTACAATGCTCAATATATGAGCTCTATTACGGATAAGTACACTAGCAAATATGTAGGTCTAATAAACATCTACACCGAAGTAGAAAAACGCCCATTTAATGCTGGCTATGCTTTACTATCAGCAGTCGTATTTTATGCCTTCCCACTGTACCTGAAATGGCAACTCACCGCAGACAAAACAACTGATTACGGCTTCTTTATATTGAACCTTGAGACTCATAATCCTGCATTTAGCAGTACTAAACGCTTCAATGCAGACATTAATATACACATGCAAAATGCTCACATCTACAATTCACTAAATCAAATTAGAAAAAAATGAGAGTTCTATTAGTACTGATATCCGCCTTTTCTGTATTCTGGGCTCAAGCACAGATGGTAACGGTAAAAGAAAAACCATCCTTTTATCTGGGGAAGCGATTTACTGCTGATCTTAGTTTAAAATATCAACTTACCAATGCTCCGCAAAAGCCCTTTGAAAAATATGAAGACCGCGATCGATTGGTAAATCTGTATTTTCATATAGATCCTGAAGTTAAGTTTAACTATGCTTTAAGTAATAAAGTCGCTTTATACGCAAAGATGGGCCTCACCAGAACATCTCATCTGCCTGAATATGATGGGAATTCGTACTTCCAAACGGACTTATCTGGAAACTCATTAGGTTTGGGTTTTTCATTTTTCAAAAAAAAGAAAGGAGCAATCGCTCCAGTGGGTCGTTATTTCAGCTTTGGTCTTTCTAGACATTCCTATACGTTGACGCCTGGAGTAATAATAAGATCCCCAAGTCAAACAGTAGAAGAATCACCCGAATCCTTTTCCATTCCATTGCGAAATTATTCGTTTGATCTGGAGTTTGGCACTAAAAACCTTATAACCAGTAAGGTATATTATAATTTTTCATTCCAGCTTACTGGCAACTTTGGTACGAGTCAAGTCGCAAGAACTATAGAAGACGAAGGTTATGAGGATTTAGGCTTTGTGATAGGAAATAGAATACGGATAAAAGATTTGGCACTATTCAAAATAGGGTTGGGTTACGTAGTGTTTTAAGAAACCTTATACCAATTTAGTTTTTAAGTGTCGTATAAATAAATTGAGTTTATCGAAGGTTTGTAAAGGCGAAAAATCATTGCATAGCCTGAGCTATGGTATTATTTTTTAAAGAATAGAAATCGAGTGAAAACAATTTATATGCGACAATTGAAAGCTATTTTGGTATTATATCCCTTTCTCTATAAACTCCTTCTTACATCGGAGTATCTCAAAGTACAGCTCTAAGGCATCTACCGCTTCTATATAGCTGGGATGGAAAGCGCAAAATTTCTGAAATTTCTCTAACTCATCTGTATCATAGCTAGTGAGCATTTTCACTATAAGATTATCATACTTCTTTCCTGCCTCTTTATTCTGTCTGTCTCGTTCTATAAGCCGTGCATACTCTATCCGCTCCTTACCTCTTTTACTAAACCTGTCATATAAATAAGTGATAGGACTGCCTAGCACAGCCCCCCCTTGTGCACTCCTGTCTAGTCCTATGAGTTCTTCTTTTAATTCTGAAATACGAAGCTTCTCACGTACTTTTTGTTCATCAGACTTACCTAAGCTATTGGAGACAAATTTCTGATCAAATAAGGCACGTCCACCTAAGACAGAGAAAGTCACTTCTCGCAGGTCATAGGTCTTGGGCTGCAAGTAAAAAACAAAGGCCATGGAGTCCCTTTCTTTGAAATCCACCGTTTTTATAACGAGCGTATCGTACACCAAATGTGAAATGGTCAATACATCATCTCCGTCTATAGGTATAGTAACATAGCCATCTATATTAGTCAGTTTTACTAGCCCTGCACTATTACTCACCTTAGCATACAGCACTTCCTCTCCATTTTGCAATGACTTGAAACGGGCAGTAAATGAAGTAACTTGGGCATTCAGTCCTAGCACTACACATACCAAAAGTAATGTGTGATAAATTCTCATCAATCTTCTTTTCAACTCTTAAACGCACAAAGCAAACGAATAGTTACCTTACTTACGCAATAATTATGCGAAGAATACATATAATTCTATAGATACTCCTTATATGTACTGGAGCTATGGCTCAAGATACAAGTACACCGCATTAGCCCTAAAATGGCTACTTAAACTAAACACAATCCCGCTATTGGTGACTATTGCCTCGCTGTGACAGACTTCCCGCATGATAGAGACGCGGAATAATACGTACTTTTCTTAAAAGCTATGTTACTTCTATGCGGGTAGATATCCTAATCCTCTACGCAAGATCTTATGTTAACTCAGTCCATCAAAGAAAAGGCAGTACCATTCATTTTAAAATTCTACAAAATCAAAAAGACAGACCCTCGGTTCCTCAAGGATAAAAGTAGTAGCTTGAGGGTATAAAATGAAACATAATAGCAAAAAATTTATACCATAAGAATACAATAGTGAGCAACTCAGATATATTAAAATCTTACCTTCGTATCCTTGGCAAAACCGAATATAATAGCACCTATCACCGATAGGCTCAAAATACTTCCAAACGCACCAGGAGTGTATAAGTATTTTGATAAAAACGGAGGACTCCTATACATAGGTAAAGCAAAAGATCTCAGTAAGCGAGTAAACTCTTATTTCAATAAAAAACATTACGAAAACCACAAGACCAAGGTATTAGTAAGTAAAATATGGGATGTAAATGTCACTGTAGTACCTACAGAGATGGATGCTCTTTTACTAGAGAACAGTCTAATTAAGGAGTTTCAACCGAAGTATAACATCGCTCTAAAAGATGACAAGACTTTTCCGTTAATTAAGATTACCAGAGACCGGTTCCCGAAGGTATTTCCTACAAGAAACCCCATAAAAGATGGAAGTAAATACTTTGGACCCTATGCTAATGTGAGGCTGATGAAGATAGTACTGGAATTGTGCAAGAAAATCTATCCCACCAGAAACTGCACTTATACTCTTTCTGAAAAAAATATAGCCGCACGAAAATTTAAAGTATGTCTGGAGTATCAGATAGGCAACTGCAAAGGTGCCTGCGAAGGCCTAGAGTCTGAAGAAGAATACCAAGAGAGTATCCAAGGAATAAAAAATATACTCCGAGGAAACCTAAAAGAAGTAAAAGACCATCTAAAATATAAGATGGAGCGTGCAGCTGCTGACTGGCAATATGAGGAAGCCGCCAAGTATAAGACTAAGCTAGAAGTACTGGATAAGTATCAGACACGGAGCACCGTAGTAAATCCTCGCATAAACGATGTAGATGTGCTCAACATAGCTCAAAATGAACGCTATGCATACATTAATTACCTGCGTATATCTGGTGGGATCATCATACAGTCCCGTAACCTGGAAATGAAAAAAAAGCTGGATGAAAGCACAGAAAACTTACTAGAAATAGCTTACGGAGAAGTACGCAAGCTCAATAAAGGTACAGAGACAGAAGAAATAATAGTACCTACTAGAATGCCACTAGAAGGAAACTTCATAGTGCCAATAAGTGGTGACAAAAAAAAACTCCTGCAACTGAGCTACAGAAATGCTCAACTCTATATGCAAGAGAAGACAAACCAATACGAAAAGCTAGATCCCGAACTTAAAGTAGAACGTCTGATGATAAAGATAAAGACAGATCTCAGACTCAAAGATTTGCCTGTTCATATGGAATGTTTTGATAATTCTAACATACAAGGAGCTTTCCCAGTAAGTGCGTGCGTGGTGTTTCGCAATGGAAAGCCAAGTAAAAAAGACTACCGTCATTTTAATATAAAAACCGTAGAAGGTCCAGATGATTTTGCGAGTATGTACGAAGCACTTACCCGCAGGTATAAAAGGATGATAGAGGAGAAGCAACCCTTCCCGCAACTCATAGTGATAGACGGTGGAAAAGGCCAACTAAGTAGCTCTGTAAAAGCACTAAAAGACCTCGGCATCTATGGTCAAATAGCCATAGTAGGCATAGCCAAAAGATTAGAAGAAATATACTACCCTGGAGATAGTATGCCACTCTATATAGATAAGAAATCTGAGTCACTCAGAGTGATTCAGCATATGCGTGATGAAGCCCACCGCTTCGGGATCACTCATCACCGCAATAGGCGGAGTAAAGAAACTATAGTCAGTAAACTCACTGAGATAAACGGCATAGGTGACGAGACTGCGGCAGAACTACTGAGAGTATTTAAGAGCGTAGCTCGAATCAAAAAAACAAATGTGGACGACCTGGCTTCTGTAGTAGGTCCAGCCAAGGCATCTTTAGTGGCTAATTATTTTGACAAGTAAGTTCACTGACTATATCTCCACCCAAGGTCTGGATGCGTTCAAACATCTCTGCTATGCTTACAGCCAAAACTTCAAGCACAGCTGCATACTGGACAGCTGCCAGCTAAATACCGGGGTACACGGTGGTAATTATGAATTTTTAGCAGCTTACGGTGCTGAAGAAATCTATACTAGCTATGTAGGCTTCCAAAACGCCATACAACAAAAAGGAAACTGGCTCTTTGGCGTATTAGGCTACGATGTCAAAAACCATATAGAGAACCTAAGCAGTAAAAATGATACTATTATAGATACTACTGAGACACTATTTTTTGTGCCTCAGATAGTAGTAGCTATAGATAAAGGAGGAAACCTCCTAGAGTTAAAAGGAAAAGTGTCTGATGACATTTGGGAATCAACCATTGAAAATACGCAGCATAATGTAGCTTCCTCCTACTCGCCTATCTCTAAAGAAATATACCTGCAGAAAATAAGTCAAATCCATGAACTAATACGAGAAGGAAACGTATATGAGCTTAACTATTGCGTACCATTCACGCATAGTTTCACTTCATTCTCTCCTCTATTTTTTCATCAGCAACTTATAAAAAAATCACCTGTGCCAATGGCAGCCTATCTCAGAGCAGATCATCTGCACCTGTGTGGTGCCAGTATGGAAAGATTCCTACTTAAAAAAGGCAACAAGCTAATCAGCCAACCCATAAAAGGAACTATCCGAAAGGGAGATAACCCACAAGAAGATCAACGGCTAATCCAAGAGCTGGAAAACTCCGAAAAAGATAAAGCTGAAAATGTAATGATAGTAGATCTAGTTCGAAATGACCTGAATAGAATCTGTGAACGTAGAAGCGTACACGTACCGGAACTCTTTGGGATCTATAGCTACCTGCAGGTCCATCAAATGATATCTACAGTAGAAGGCACAGTAGCTCATGATAAGACTCTTCTCAATATCTTAGAAGCTACATTTCCCATGGGAAGTATGACCGGAGCACCTAAAATAGCTGCTATGCAACAAATAGAGCAGCTAGAAAACTTCAAGCGAGGATGGTACAGTGGAGCAGTAGGTTACATTACACCAGACCAAGATTTCGATTTTAACGTCGTGATTCGCACTGTCTTATGTAATACTAAGAGTAAGACTCTAAACTACAATGCAGGAGGGGCCATCACCATAGACTCTGTGGCTGACAGTGAATGGAAGGAAGTAAAGCTTAAAACAAAAGCTATCACCAGTATCCTCAAGCCCTAAGAAAAACTTTTTTGAAAGCCAAAGCTATAAGAAGCGATAGAGCCCAATTTTAAGTCAACTAATTGATTTTACTGCTTTGAGCTATAAGTATCTCCTGAAGTGCCTCTTGCCTAAACGGCTTACTTAAGAAGCCATCCATACCGACGTCTAGGTAATTACTTTTGCTAGAGGCTGTAGCATCCGCGGTAAGTGCTATAATAGCTGGCCGTTTATCCCCATATTTTTTTATGATACACTTGGTAGCTTCCAAGCCGTCCATCTCTGGCATTTGGATATCCATGAGTATCACATCTATAGTCTCAACCTCTAGTTTTTTAAGCACTTCTATCCCGTTCTCTGCATAGTGAGCGTCTACATAGCCAAACTTCTCAAAGAGCTTATCTATAAACATCTTATTGAACGGATTATCCTCTGCCACCAAAATACGAAGTGGATACAGCTCAGCAAATTTGCCGCTTGTCATCACAGTAGCCTCATGTTCCTGAATGGCGCTAGTTGCGGAGTTCACTGTCACATCTTGTCTAGCTAGTGTTTTAGGTATTTCTACATTGAGTGTGAAGTAAAAGGTAGTACCAATATTTTTTTCGGAAGTAAGTCCTATCTCTCCGCCCATGAGTTCTACTAGCTTTTTAGAAATGCTGAGTCCTAGGCCTATTCCGCCATATTTTCTACTAGTACTCGTATCCTCTTGCTCAAAAGACTCGAAAATCTTACGCTGCTTTTTTTCTGTGATTCCTATACCGTCATCTTTTACTGAAAAACGAAGTTTAGCGATGCGTGCATCATTTGTTTGTGCTCTTAGTAGCTCATCTATTTCTACTATGATTTTCACATATCCATTATCTGTGAATTTAATCGCATTACTGACTAGGTTAATAAGTATCTGACGTATCCGCAGTATATCTCCTCTAAACTGCTTTATCATAGCATTACCTATGAACTTACTCAGCTGAATATTCTTGTCCTTAGCTTGCTTACTGAAGATGATCATCACCTCTTCTAAGAGTTTGTCTAAATCAATAAGCGTAGACTCTATATTCATCTTTCCCGCCTCTATTTTAGAGAAGTCAAGGATATCATTCAGAATAGTCAGTAGGTTTTCGCTACTAGTTTGTATAGTCTCTACGAATTTTTTTTGCTCATCATCTAGCGAAGTCTCCAGCATCAAACTAGCCATACCCATAATACCATTCATAGGTGTACGAATCTCATGACTGGTCACCGCCAAAAAGTTAGACTTAGCTACGGAGCCCGCTTCAGCTTGCTTTCTCGCTTCCTCTAGTGTCGTATTCATTTTACGCAGTTCTGAGTTTTGCGTATTAATAAGAATATTTCGTTGCTCTAGCTTAGCATTACTACTCTGCTTCACACGCACCTGCCTGAAGAGTACTATTAGTAGCATACTTAACAGTAAGAAACCTCCTATAAGTGAGTACTTCAATACGTCTGCGGCGCGCTGTTCCTGAATCCCAATCTTCTCTTGTGCTTCGTTTTTAATATCTTCCGTTTGTGTAGTAATTTGTTCACTTTTATATCTCAGCTGCTCAAATTGCCTGAAAGCCCCTGACACAGCATTGTCAGCTCTTAACCTAGCATACTGCTCACTTACCTTAAAGGCCTTTTTATAGTCGTTTAGACTGTGATATGCTCTCGTCTGTAGCTCATATGCATTCGACAAATCATACTGAGACGTATAACTACTCTTTCCCTCTATAATGACATTTGTCAGAGAGATAGCGTCATCTGCTCTATTCTCAGATAGTGCTAATAGCCCTGCATGGTACTGATAACCTCTCTCCAAATTATCAAAATGATTGTCAGCCATCAGTCCACTAGCTTTTTTTAGATACACACTAGAATTCTTATAATCTTTGAGTTCTGCACTGATCTGAGACATGAGTAAATACGCTTTCATCAGCTCCAGTTTATCCGCTACTTTATCTGCTGCTTTTTGAGCCTTTACTACATATATTCTTGCATAGCTAGAGTTATTTTGCTTTAGATAGTTGACTGCTAGTAGATTATATATCTTAGCTAGCAAGTGATTATTACCTACTTCACTATTTAGTTTCAGAGCATCCTGCAGGTTAACTCTAGCTTCAGAGTGCTGTCCTATCCTAGTGAGGGCATCTGCTATATCTAGATAAGCCTCCAGCAAGCCTGCCTTATCTTTTGTGATTTCCTTGAGTTCTCGAGCCTTAAAAAAAAAGCCAAACGCTTCTGAGTAGTTCCCCTTATGTAAATATTCCCTTCCTTGATAGAGAAGCACCTCAGACTCTATGTAGTCGTCCTTTAGCTCTCTAGCACAAAAGAGTGCTTCTGTAAGTTTAGTATCATAGGGTAAAGTCTCTCCTCTTTGGCAGTCAATTAGTGATAATCTTGACTTGGCTATTGCCAGGTCTTTGGAGCACTTCGCATTAGCCAATAGCGTATGTGCAATATCAAAAAAAACATAGGCTTCCTCTATATTACCAGAACTGTATAGTAACATTCCGATATTATTATTTAAGGTAGCTTTCTCTGCGTTAGATACAGCACTTATTAGCCTCTGCTTCTGCTCAATAATGGAAATCTCATACTCTACTGACACCTCCGCACTCTTGAGTATACCTGCTGCCATAGAGGACGTGCACACCAGCACAAGGAGCATTTTGTAAAGTATTCTGTTCATATGAAGTTATTCTCTTTTGATAACATTAAGAATGTGGGTGCTTTTAAGTAATATCACTCTTAGTATTTAAACAAAGTTACCCCTTTTTTTAGTTGAGATTTTAACCCTACCTATTTATATACAAACCGTATGCTTAAATTTGAATCATAAACTGAACATTATGTCTGAATATATAATATCATTAAACCTCGAAGATTTTAAAAACGGTACTGCTGAAACGAAACAAAAATTCGTCTCAGAACTAGGCGAAGCTTATGAAAAGATAGGTTTTGTAGCAGTATATAATCACGAGCTAAGTTCCGATCTCACAACACACCTCTATGCATATACCAAAGAATTTTATGCCCTACCCTTAGCGACAAAAATGAAATATCATATTGACGGTATAGCAGGCCAACGAGGATTCACTTCATGGGGTACGGAGCACAGTAAGGACAGCACAGTAGGTGATCTGAAAGAGTTTTACCACTTTGGCCAAGAGATCCCAGCAGGACTGAAAAGCCAGTATAACTACTACGAAAATGTGAGCGTAGACGAAGTACCAGAATTTCTTGAATACGGACTCAAAGCATATGCCGCAGTACAAGCCACAGGAAAGTATATACTTCAAGCTATTGCATTGTATCTAAACCTTGAGGAAACCTATTTTGACCAATACATAGAATATGGTAACAGCATACTCAGACCTATACACTACGGACCTATCATAGATGCACCTAAAAATGCAGTACGAGCTGGACAGCACGAGGATATAAATCTAATCACACTGCTCATGGGTGCCAGTGCCGCAGGTCTAGAAGTGCTGGATAAGCAA
>Ga0115005_10000769_pt1 | contig 24905 bp, 28 predicted proteins | sample ArcOceMetagenome_FD_87163 | JGI IMG/M metagenome (GOLD analysis project Ga0115005, IMG submission 87163) | Marine eukaryotic phytoplankton communities from Arctic Ocean - Arctic Ocean - Greenland ARC118M Metagenome | ecosystem: Environmental > Aquatic > Marine > Oceanic | place: Arctic Ocean...
AACTTGGTGGCGCAATTGAAAGCGCTCAAGGAGCTGTCGTTGAAACTGAATCCAAAGGAAGAAGCTCCGGAGCTGTGAACGTTGGAGTTATTCGGAAACCAAACATTTCTACACCGCGGCGTGTGGTTCCCTCGACGACAGAATCTCCTTCGAGAACCATACCATACATTCTAAATGCAGTACCACTGCATTAGCGAATAGAGACATAATAGCCAATAAATGAAACCTTTGGATGATTCAGATCGAATGCTTTTGAGCGCCATGAGCTACACCTCGTCAAAGGGTCGTTAACTTACCACTAGCTGGGGTACGACCTTGACTCTGTTTCTTCTTCAGGAAACAGAGAAACGAAAGTCGCGCAAGATCGTATTCGCATGATTTGCCGTGCGCCTTTTGGATCGAAGGGCTTAGAAGTGTCAATACGTTCAATGATGACTTATGTGTACGTGCCTTGGACCCAGGAGACTAGATGACTGCTTCGCCGTCAACCAAACGTATCCTCCTTCGGGCAACTGTGATCAGCCAAAATAGGAGTAACATGCGTGATTATGTCAATGGCGAGATGAATATTCTACTTGTACAACACACGTGGATTGGAAACTGTCTTCTTGAGAAGATTTGTAATTATTACTGTCCACAAGAGCAGACCATTACTGTCCTAATCCATCCGTCCGAAGAAGCTTAACAATCAGCTTCATTTCGACACTCTTCACAACATCAAAAGATGGATCTGTGACCTTCTTTGTTAAAATGTCGTCTACCTTCCGTCGCAATCCACCAATTAAAGCACCTGTGAAAAGAAGCGACCGTAGATACATATGCTAATGTTAGCAAGCAATACATATGGAGATGGGTATCAAGATATTTACTCACCAATACGAGCATTTGCGGACCTGTGAAAAGAAGCGAGCGTAGAATGCCGCGACGTAGATGTATGCATTCTTCCGCCTCCTGATCAGGACCAAGCTTCTTGGACGTGTGATGACTGTGAGACTCCATACGATGCGGAGTCTATTGAAAGGCGATTATTAGAAGTAATCCAACGCAAGTGCATACGCTACTAATTGCAAGATTTGAGATGCACAAAGTCAGAGCGTAGTTTCTACGCGTGTTCTATCGAGACAATCTGACGATTCGCAGAAACTTTTTAAAGTTGGACATCTCACGAGAGGTGGTTTCTGAAGTGCAGATTTTGAACAATCTTGAGCAGCATTACAACCTTGAGTGGCTGTTCGAAACGACTTCGAACCTATTACAAACGGTTTAATCATGGTAGACCATAGGGGATGCTAGGTAACTACATGGGCAATAAAATAACACAATAAGAAGGTTATACCAAGCAGACTCTTACCATATATCGGAGACAGAAAAAATATATTTCAATTACCGCGTTCACTTCTTCCTCCCGCTATCCATGCTACTTCTTTTAGAGCCCAAGAGGGACAATGCTCACTGCTCACGGAGCTATTAATATGCAAACAGAGGCATAGACAGCGGATCCGAAATATTATGAAATGGAGCTAGCTCCTACTCCAAGGTATACCTGGCCAAAAGCGCTCATTGTCAGTGTCAATCGAGTAGGCGAGATGGACACAGCGGCAACAATCACGGCAGTAGTACAGGAGAAATGAGCTCTCTTGCTAGAGCACCACGAACCACGACTACGGCACTCAGCCTGAAAAGTCATATGGCTAGACCTCCAATTTTTCTGTCCACACCAACATCACCGACGACAAAACAACAAACAAAGTCTTCATCGTCGACTGGTGCTACAGGTCAAACCTATGCAATCAATCAGTATCAATAGAAATCAAGGTTGCCCCATGCCTTTTATGCTTCAATACATAACCAAGAAGACGAATGGAGGCATCAAAGTGGCCGCCGCTGTTGCGGAAGGAGGAGTGGCTGCAGACATGATTTGTGCCTAGGAAATATTTGTGTATCGCCAGTTGTTGCTGTATTTGAGGCAACTCATCTAACAGAGAGTGACCTACGAGAGTGGTGTGTCCCCTTATCTAATTTGACGTGTTGATGGTCGAGCGAGCTCGCATCGTTGCTTGTTGGCTTGTCATTCGGGTGCATCCATTCATTGTATTGCCTTACTTCCAGTTTCGCCAGTGCCCGGTGCATTTGCCTTCGAGTGTACTCCCAGTTGCTTTGTGCTTTTCGTTTAATCAGCCTTCCATGATTTCCTCCGCATTATTGTCTTCTTTTGAATTCCTTGATTATTTTTGGGACCGTTTTCGTGATAAGCATGATCTTGATTGACTTCCTCGAGACTGCAGTCTCTCCAAATCTTAGAGAGTCCGCCGAAAAGTGATAAAGAAAAACCTGCATGTCTTGCAGTAGATGGAGATGATGCTTTTTAGGAATTCCTTCTCCACTTCTTCGAGGGCGTTGTTTGGCTTTCCATCCTGATCAAGTTGAAGGATTCCCTTGTAATGGCCTTTGCATCTTAATTCAGAGCATCGAAGTTTCACATTACCTTTCTGCATCTGTCACCGTCTCCTTTTTTGTCCAGATCAATGGACGCTCCACAAAATCCTGGTCCTTGTCTTACGCGACTAAGCAAACTTCTTCATCAGTATCGCATGGGTGAACCGTTTCTATGAGCATTTTCTTTTATCACCTTGTCATCCTTGTCCGTATTTCTACTCGAAGGCGATCTTCTCTCTCCTCTAGCTCATTTTCAATGTTTTCCTATATCTGCTTCATCTTCTCCGAGATCAGGCCAGATTCACAATGATACACAATGATTTGGAAAATCATGCAGTGGATTTCGCTGGTCCTGCTATTTTGGTGACCATTGAGGAATGTTTTGAAGAGACCCACGATGTCAAGATGATTGATAGGAATCCAGCGACGAATTCGTACCCATTCATGCTCGCCGCAGCTGGAAAGACGAGCGAGCTGAGGATATTGTATTATTTGCTGCGTCGGAACCCTATTGTATTAGACAGTGTTGTTGGCCAAATAGATGGTTCGGATTCTTGCGTTGAGAGGAAGCGACAGCGTATATCTTGAGTCGATGTTGAGACCCTGTTTGTCATTGTACTAGTACTGGCTATAATAAACACGCGTCAGTCAAGGTATTGATCTTGATTGTTGCAACACATGAATGAAGATTGCACTTCGTGAACTAGTAGGTGCGCAAGAAGAGTACTGGATGGGATTGGGAATAGCACAAATTGAATATGCTACCGAGGTACGTTCATGGCAGTATAAATGTATAATTAGTAATTAGCTATTAATAATAAATTAGTAGCACAATCTGGGCATCAGTTGTTTGAAACAACGTTCATTCACTTTAATATTACTTTCATTCTTCACAATTCCGTCAACGTGGAGACGGCTTATACTTATTCGCCATCTAACATTGCCCAGCTATCATCATCGTTATTATCATCGTTGTCGTTGTCATCGCCATTCTCTTCGTCGCACTCGGTGAAAGTATCATCCGAATCATCGGAAGAAATGGAAATAACATTATCCGCAACGGGACCATCAATCATTACGGCACTCGAAGCAGAATCTTCATCAGTGTTCCCTTCAAAGAAAATCTTCCACTCCTCGGGGGCCTTCTTATCAGAACGATCAAATTCTATCTCTACGGCCTTATCAACATTGATTTCCACCTCTGAGTCGGATCTGACAAGACTCTCGCTCCTACTCGCAGCAGCACTAGGAGGATCATGCACCATATCATGGCGGTGTGTTCTGCCGAACACTTGACGAACTGCTTCTTCGTGGCGGACTAACACTTCAGCAGTAACATCAGATGTCCTCACGAAGAATTCATCAAAAGCCTGATGCCGATCCTTACTCAGAAAGTGATGCTCTCGCCCATATGACTCGCCCACTTACTTGTAAATGTCATACTTGGAAACCTTTTGTCTGACATACATAATTCATTCATTGTAAGGTAGGTGGGTGTACTGCTCGTAAATAGATGACATGTTGATTGCGTATTTGGGTTTGTGAGTATTGAAAAGTGCCAGAATGAACGACTAACGATAACGATGAGGAGATCTTGAGTTTGTTTGCAAGGATGAGAAGACTAGTCTTGTCCGAGACACGACTGATCGACTCCAATATAATAATAGATCATGTGTGGCATTGATACAAGCAATCATCGTAGATGTTACTTATCAGAACATTACACCGTACAACACTGTAGTATTATTCTACAATAATATATCATATATTAACAAAGTAAATCTCAAATCATTCATCACTCGAACGAATTCAATGCTGGAAGAAACACCGCAATCAATATCGATTGAAACCACCGTGTTCGTCTGCGCAGACCGACAAGAAATTAATCAGAAGAACAAGCAGGAATTGAAACTAAAATCAGCAATGACAAGGATCGGGATTCCGAATCACTTATGCCAGTATCATCATTGTCTGCATCTCCGGCAGCGGCAATGTCGAATAAGAAGAAGTGATGAAGCAGACCTCGTCAAGTCCGAGGGCAGTTTGTTCAACAATCTCAGGACCAGCAGGTGATCGTGGCAAATCATTTTTCTGATCAGAAGTATAAAGTTAGCCATATTCAATATATCGCTCTCATGTTAGTGGTGAATACAATTCTCTTGACGTTTGACTGGAATGGAAATGCAGAACAAAGCTCGCACAAGTAGGAAGATCACAAATGCCTCATTGAGCCTACACAACTTTGGACCGATCTGATTAATTTTATTAACGAGGCAATGCCGAGAATGAGAAATAGTGCTGCAATAATCCACGGAATCAAGAAATCGGCAATTTATAAAGGAGTAGAATACCTTGCTCAATGCCATAATGGTCTTTTATGGCTACCATTTGCAAGATGCAAAGACTAATAACGAGGAAGAATCAAAAGATGACACGACAATAAATGACTTCGCTGCTCAGTGGTCTTCAATAGTCTTTGATGCATTGTGCTTTGAAGCTGAACGTTGCCTCCCAAAGGCATTGTTAGGTCCTACTCCTACAAATAGCTCGGACGAGGAAGGTCCATCAGACTTTGATTCAAATCTGAGATGACGAGATCCAGTATTTTGGACAAGATTCTGCATCGATGCGATCGTTGACGAATAACCTTTTCTCGATTCGGTTAGAATTTGGTGAAAAGGATCCAAACATGGTGGGGATGTTTCAACGATTGTGTTCGGCGCTTGCAAATGTCTTATATGCTCACGACAAGCTCTACCGATGGCATAAAGAACAGATAGAAGACACTGAAAGTCGCTGTTGTGATATACACGACGAAGAAATATCTCACAGCGTACACGTACGCGTAGTAGAAAGGATAGATACTACACTCGCAAGAGATGATTACACGAAATCTATGTCATCGTCAAATTGCAGTCGTTCGTCGACTTCTTGTTAGCCTACCGGTATCTAGCAATTCAAACTATTCGGAATTTCCGGCGATCCCTCAATGGAAAGCTGCCCTTTTTGACGCTTGTAGAGATGGAACCTATCCAATATGGAAGCCAGTGGTTATTCAGTCATGGTGAATTAGATTGAGAGAATGTCCCTCCCTGTCCATAGTACCATGACCATTGGTGAACATGAACATGTTTAGAATGTAGATGTAGACGAAACACAATTCACCCCTTCTTCCTCCTACATTCAATGTTGAATGTCTCGGAATCGGAGAGTAATATGTAATATCTAAATGCACTGCATTTTCTACACCAGTCAACAGAAATCGAACTGTCAATGATTTTCGGAGGATTCAATTCAATTGAATTCGAGTAGTTCTAATGATTGGCAGATTGGAATTTCATGTGAAGTATTGAACTGCTAGCATGCCTGCTGCTGAGAAATGATGCGAAATAGATTGAAGATGTTCGTTCGAATCATGCATCTGTATCATTGGTTGAATTGTCATGATTGTTTGCGATGGTTCTATCTATGGTACATTGTTCATTGCATCAAGGCAGATGGAGTACACAAAGGTATCATCAGCTAGTAAAGAAGTGAGAGTTTATAGTAGTACTAATAAAGCGATTATGAAACGAGAAACGAGAGCGAAACGAGGTTATTAATATTGTTGGTGATTGGTGCGCCAGAGGAGCAGGAGCAGGAGGAGCTGCTGAAATGCTACCGGAGAAAAGAACTAAGCGATACAGCCATGAGATCTCCCAATACCTATGCTTCTGTCCTGAAATATCCGAATCGAAGAGAATAGTTGTAGAAGAGTCGATAGTAGAAGAAATAAAAGAACACTGTGGATTCTTTCTTATTACTTACCGTCCTCTTGTTTTAGTAGGTATGAAGAACAATACAGAAATCAAAATGTTTTCATTTTCTTATCAGCGTAGATTCAGTTTAATCTAAAGTGAGAAAATGATATGATTGATACTGTCAACTTGAGAGTTTTAAGTTTTAATCGCTTTACTCTTTACTTCTTTACTTAGACTCTGACACAGTACTGTCTAATTGGAAATTGTTTTTAAATTCAAAATAGGCTGTACACTTAATAAAGCCCCACCGATTATTAAAAGAGGTCCACCGGCGTGAGCTGATTGCCCTTTATTGCGACATTGTCGGTGCTGCACTGTAGATACACTCTTTTGTATTATATATATTGAAACATAGAAGGAATGTATAATAACAGAAACGTATGCAACAAACCCTCAACGTACACGACATAGAAAAAACATTACACGTAATTGAAATTTGGAAATTCTTTTGTCTGCTCCAAGGAGGACATGGACAAGAAGGGGCAACATCCAACATCACCTAGCACGTACCTTCTTTTGACAAGAAGGACCTCAATAAATCCACTCGGATCCGGTAGAAAAGTTGCAGAAGCCCAGAATGCCTCACTCCTTCAAGACATTTCGAGTGCTGGACAATATTCTTGCATAAAACCACTCAGTTTCAAATGCACCAAACTTTGCACCGCAGTTTGATAATTCACGCTACTAATGTTGTTGATGTTACTAGTGTTGGTGGCAGTGGCAGTGGTAGCAGCAATAGAAATAGAAATAGCAACAACAGTGGTACTTCTGTCAGCAGTACCAGTACCATGGACGACAAAACGCTCGCTCTCAAGGCATGGCAGCAACACGCAACACCTCATTCGAAACGATACTGTAGCATCATCGTCGACCACTTTCAAAGCATGCACTGGACTGGACATCGCTCACATGTCCACACTGCAACAATCAATCCACAAAATTCGACATATACTCCACTCTATCCTTGACACTCATTGGTCAAACAAACACAAATACAAATACAGGAAGGCCCGTATCCATTGACACATGTCTGCAGCACTTTACTCGAGAAGAACAGCTCGATGATCACAATGCATGATATCGCACCACTTGCAAACAACGAGTGCGAGCTGTCAAGAGGGTTCAATTGTGATCTACGCCTGATATACTCATGTTTCCTGTGCGGATGCCTTCCTAACTGGTGCTCGTTCTGAAGATTTTGACTTTGTTGGAATAGACGATAACCCCATCGATGCAAAATAATCTTCTTCGGCGTAATGAGTCTTCACAGCAGGCTTTGCGATTGGTTTCCGTTGCGACAATGATGTAACAGCGGCGGGTGCAAAACTACTGCTCTTTTAGTAATTCTTCAACTGTAGCCTGTAGCGGAGCTGTTATCGGCGCCAGTGGTCGGTCGGTGGGTGGTGATTGGTGATTGTTTTTCTTTTGGAATGAACGAGAAGCGTCATCGTGGCGTAGTGGTGACGTAGTGGTGACGTAGTGGTGACGTAAGCAATATAGTACAACGAAGTACAAGCATTTTACGTTGGTAGGTATGTACCTGTACCGCGGGTATCTTGCCCGGGCAAAATTCCAATCGTATCACAGCATTTTCACATTATTGCGCACCCCTCACACAACACCGACCGTGCCCCCCATGGACTTCCCACCATCCTTCTGCTGGTGGCTGGTGCGTGGATGATGTACGAGCGCACAAACCCATCCACCAATCCACCGATATCACTTATCACAAATCTGATCAACCAACCCTAACGTGTACAGTAACGCATAGATAATCCAAAATTTAAAATGTCAGCAAGTGTCATGACAGAAACGTCTTACAGCGTCAACATCGACAAGAAGAAAGGAGACAAGGTTGGAATTGTAATCACATCAGACGACGTATCTATATCCATTGCCTCCATAAAACCTGATTCCCTCGCTTCTGGATCAAACCTCAAAGTTGGTGATAGAATCGTTTCTATAAATGGAAAGAGTGTGAATGGTTTGTCTTCGAAAGATACTGCTGAATTACTAAGAAAGTCCAAGGGATCTGTTGAAATTGTTGCGGACGATCGAGCTGCATTGGAAGCTTTGGCAGATGCAGATGCAGATCTTGATGTTGATCTCGACGCAGATGCGAATGCCAGCGTCGCAGTGGCAGAAGAGGCGGAGGTCGTTGAACCAAAGGATGCAAAGAATTATCTTACTGTCACTTCCTCAGTTGAGGTGATCAAAGACTTTGACTTGGTAAAGGATCTCTTGTGGGCGTTGGATAAGTGCTCTTTGTGGAACAAAAATGTCAAGGAGGTTGAGATTTTGGAAGAAGGTTCTACTGGAAAGTTTGGAGTTGGCGCTGCGAGGAAATCTGTGCTCTACCAAGGAAATCCCGTCATTGAAGATGTTGTCAAGGCAACTGTAAATGAGATGCGTTTGGTGGTGAGGCCCGAATCTCTTACTGGGGCATATGAACACATTGAAAAGATTATCAAGGTGGAGAAAGTCATTCAGGATGTTACTAGGGTTCAAGTTACCATCAAATACAGAATGAGGTTTATGGCATTGACAAAACTTGCTTATGAAGGGACGACACAGAAAGAAATGGGCGATTTAGCCTATTCGTGTGTTTATGGTGTGAAATACTACGCAGAAAAGGGGGAAAAAGTGACAAAGGAAACCAAGCTTTACGAACCAATCTCCTTTGGAATCCTGACTGAATAGGTACAGTGCGTTGGAATCATGATAAGAATGGCCGCCTGGAAATTCGCTTTGCGTAGTTGGTAAGGTGCATTCAAACATTTGGGGAGTAAGGGATCTACGTGGCAGACCAGTAACAACAGTAATCACAGTATTTGTTATATTTTTCAAATGTATCAATACTAGTGTAATGATGAAATCAAAAACAAATAGGAGCATTTGAATTGATGATTTATTTTGATAAAATCATGTTTGGATTGATGATTGACATAGAGTTGTATTACCGGTACGCACCCCCGTTGATTCTCCCATTCTTTATAAGGGGTAGAATCCTTATAATGTCGCAGGATAGACAAGATTCAAATAGAACAGACTCACACATTCAAACATGCGACAGTGAAGCGATAAGTGCGTTGTTGATTCCATGCAATTGCAATAGTCGTCTTGAATGTTCTCCAATCGTAATAAAAAATCATTTGTTCAAAGCAAAAGTTGCTTATCTTTTTAAGTATTATATATTTGAAAAATTATGAAACTGTAGTCCTATGTCCTATGTACAGCCAAGCGGTTCAACAGATGCCAGCTAGGAAGTTTTCTACTAATCAGTCTCGGAAAGAACTCTCGATCCCTGCTTGAACCAGCCATCACTGTTCCAATTTTCAGCGCCAAACTTAATGCAGTTCAAAGCACTCAGCATTCAAAATGAATGTATTACAGAGTGCAATGCATGCATGGACACTGTCACTTTGGGCTATCTTTAACGGCGGCGAGGAGCAAGTGGAGGCCTTGGGATGATGCACAACAATCTTTTCTCGTCGACCGCCTCCACACGCTTTCTCTCGCCCTCTTTTGCTCGCACCAGCTTCTTTATTTCCTTGTACAGACTGGGATCTGCACGCATCTTTTCAATCAATTGATCCTCTGTCAAATTATCTAGATCCAGGTCTGTATGTTTTGTTGCAGGATTTAGGAATTTTACACCATCATTTGAAAAATTGTTCGCTTGCCTGTCCACCCAAGAAGATGGTTTCTTTTTCCCAGGCGACGGGCTCCTCAGATGTCTTGAACTCGAGCGAGAACGTGTAGGAGTGAAGTCCCGATTAGAAAAGGTACCAGGAACAGTTTCTCCCCTCATTCTACTTCGTTTGGGCGTGGTACGTGTATTGTCGTAGGATTTGGCTCGTCCTCTGCTGGGCGTTGAATTTTTATCATGAACTCTAGGACACTGGTCTGGTGATGCAGCAGTCACGGGAGCCGGGCCTTCCATTTTGGGGTGTTCTACTGTTTGTTGTACTTCTGCAGTACTTCTGTTGCATCAGACGGAAGAAACTATGAAAATAAAAAATAAACGAACGATAAAAGCAGAAATAAGAGAAAAATTGATCAGTTGGAAAACAACGACTTAATATTTCATAAAGCTGCTTCAAAAGGTTCGCGAAGATTCATCTGTTGACGCTATTTGAAAGTAGTATTTAGCAGTTTGGTAGGATAATGGGCTAATTTCAAATTTGAAAATGTCTATTTATGTTGGATAGGATTTTTATCAAGAAGCTTCCGCGCGCAAGTTCAAAGTATTCAAAGATGCAATCAAACACTCATACCTTTGGTAGTTCCTCTGGTAGTGTATCAGCATGTATTATGCTGATCAAAGGTCCGTTCCATCCGTATTTTCTAGGTTCATTTCAGGGCTTGGTTCATTTTAGAGTCCAGTAGACTCGACTCTACCGCTTCAGCCAAAAGCTCAAAGCTCCATCCGAATAAAATTGCCCGATTATTGCGGCCGTTTTGTTTCAACCGCTATTTTATTAATAAAGATTCAATTTTTAAAACATCTTGGCAAAAAATATTCTATTATGCAATCCTTCGTTATTTTATGTCCAAGAACATTCAATGTGCGTTGACGGGCGGCCCAACATTTACCATTCTGTGCGGGTATAAATACTGAGGCCGCACTGGACAATACCAGATCGATTCAAGATAGATATGACGATGAAACACAATTTGTTCACAATAGTACGGTAGTGTATACTAATCAGTCCACCGCTTGTTGCCTGTTGAAGTGTGCGAAATCTGAAGTCTGTCGATTGCCGTTGTTGTTGCAATTTTGTACCCACGGATGATTTAGTCTTTTCTGGAGCATGAAAGAGTATTTTCAGCGATGATACCGTCTTCACTTGCATTCAGCAGGAGGGCGCGAACTTTCTAAAAACGTGTACGGTTTTCTTATAACTACATCTTCATTGTCTCTAGCTAGAGGTCATATGAAACGAACAAAAAACAACTTTTTAAAACTGCTGAGATGAGATGAATAAAATTGAGGGCACCACCGATCAACAGTAAAATCTTGACATAAAATAAAAATATCGACACCGGCAGGACTCGAACCTACGCGGGAGAACCCCAATCGATTTCTAGTCGATCGCCTTAACCGCTCGGCCACGGTGTCTTCTTCTGCTAGCATCTAGCGCATTGCACAATAAAATTAAGTGTTAATCTTGGTAAAATTCACATGCATGGTCTATTATCTTTTACGAGAAGATCATCTTCAATCTATGAATTTGCTGCAATGATATTAGCATATCACTGTAGTTTGTTGTTGTACTGATTTCCTTGGTTTCTTGCCACAAAGTATGGTACTGATCGTTATCCAGTTATCGGCTTTAGATGAAAATAGAAAAAATCATCTCCTTTTCCCCTCTCCTTTCTTTTCTACTTAACATTCTCTAGCGAGAACCAATCCAGACATGTTTATGTTGTTGCAACAGCAATAGCAGGCCTACTTACTTAGCCAGGGCATACCATTTATCTATATTCATCCTTTCAACCATGACTGATATGTACGACGAGCCCAAGACGTCGGGAGTTTCTTTTCCTGCCTATCCTCATAGTGAACGCGGATCAGCAGTAAGTAGTTTCACCAGTGATAACTGCCATAAACTGTTACCGCTCTGGTGGCTTGACAACCTTCTTCTGCTCGCTCACTCTCTCTCTTTCTGTAATTCTGTTCAAATCATTCTTGCAGCGCGGAAGAGCACAAGACCCCGTTGGATTCCTTCTTTCTGTGGAGCAACGTGCGAGAGAACGCCAGGTAGCGTACGAAACCGTCCGTCTATTGCGAAAAGACGTTATTGACTGCTATCGCAAAGAGGGCGTTAACCACTATGATAATTGTAAGGATGTAACCGAGACATACTACAAAGTTGTAGTAAAGAGAGATGTTGGGCAAGTGCAACCTGATTGGTCCGATAAGTCCAAGCATGAGGGATTTTAAGACTTTTTATTTTCATGAAAGCTATATAGATGGAGAAAGTGCGCAAGGATTTGAAATGGAATGGATGATAATGAGTATCAATTAGTAAATGAATTTGAGGCAGAAACAGAACATGAGAGAATGGACGCAGCCATTTTGTATTATACGGGATGAGGTTAGAGGAAGTTTGATGCCCTCGCTCGCCAGAGCCTACATCAGAAGCGAGGTCGGTCAGAACAAAGAGAGTTTATCGGTTATCCGTATGTAAACTGGCATTATAACAGGTCGTAGTAGATCAGCTCATATTAGTTCGATTACATGTAAGAAGAACCCTCGGATAGGACTGCAACTTGTTGTTCAAGCCTGTCTTTCTGCGCACGCAGTTTTTCCACTTCACGCATCAGTTCACCGTTGATCTCTTTCAATTGATGATTCTCGGTGTCTTCTTCGTCGTAACTATCGTCGATTCTTTCATCCTCGTCTTGAGCTGATGGATCTGAACTCAAATAATCTTTATCATCAGAAGTATCTAGCCCAGCATTTTCAACTGCGCCAACAGACTCATCCTCCCCTTTATTAGGCTCGATTGATGCGCCACTACAGATGCTATTCTGATCCTCGTATTTTGCACCAGGCAGATCAATAGTAGCGGTCAGACCATTTCGCGTCCTGGTTACAACTACATTCACGTTTTCGCTGGAACAAATTTCTGAAATAAGTTTACCAGATTCAATTTCGACGATATTTATTACAACTTGGATAAGAATAAGGCGATGTGAGAATGGAATGCATCTTCAATTTCAATTCCTCAGAAAATACTCCTGGATTTATAAATCAACTTACCCACATCAGCTCCATCCTGGCTTTGTTGGAAAATCGCGTTGCTTCCCATCTTCGAAAGAACCTCGAAGGCGCGAGAAGAGCAGTTCATGGACATGGTCTTCAATAAATCCAGACAAGGTCGTTGAGCTTGAGTCAAGAATTTTGAATTGGGTCCACCAGTGGCAATCCTTGTAATGAGTGTCACAAGATCTACAAAATTCTCTTCTGCGTCGCTATCTTCGTGGTGTGGAGATAACTCATTGTCTTTGCAGCATTCATAAAGTTGTCCAAGACCAATTCCTAACTTTGTCAAAACTTGCAAAACTATTGAGTCGAGATATCCGTTAGTTCCCTCAGTGATAGAGTCCTCATTGTTCCTGAGAAAAGAACCAAATTGCATTAAACTTGCAAATGATTTATCAAACAACTGGCGCCTTTTCTCTATCAGCAAGGGGTCAACATCTTCGGCAAGAGGTTTGGATCCTCTGCCCTGTATTTTTGGCGGCGAGTCTGCAGATCGGACACTGCGCAAGGCTCCGTTTACAACTTGCATGTTTGTACCTACTCGAACATCGGCAGCGATAAAACCTCGTTTTGACGATGTCTGGCAACAGACGACAAGGAGTTCCATGCCCACGAGACGAAGATCGAGAGTTTCTCTGCCTCCTAGAAGGGTGCTGCACAATAGGCACTGGTCGACAATTAAATGCCAGGCCTGCTCAAACCAGTTGGAATCTTGGTCGGAATCTGTGTTATAATCGTGCGCAGTCTCGAGTAATGTATCAAAGAATATTCTCAGCACCCGCTCCATCCCTCTTAACGTGAGAACCTGAGTGGTAGCCCACTGCTTTGATGCACTGTCTCTCGAGTGATGAACTGATACTTTATACCGATCTGCCGATTTGTTACCCTGGACTGCATTTTTTTCATCATTTCCGTCTGTTGCAGTTCCTTGTTCTTTCACTTGTTTCAAAACAGCGAAGATGGTATGTGTAAAAATACCCTCCCACTGTGCAGCTGTGAAATTTTGACCTAGTCCCACAACACACGAGAACAGTGTATTGACGACGCAATTACGAACCTATCATGGAAGCAACGGAAGTCAGATAATGTACGCCATTCTACGAAATAAACTGAGGAATCGCAAATATCTTACCTCAACTCTATCATCAGACGCCAAGAATGCGAGTTTGGTCAAGACATGCTATTGGTTCAATGCAAAAAAGTATAAACATTAGAGATAAAGCAAATTAGAAAATAGTTTGATGTCAAATTAAGGACTTACATCAACAGAGGACGGTGAGGAATCCTGATCGGCAATGGACCACAGCATTCCTGTAGCAGTCAGTGAAGTGTTTACGTCATAGCGCGAGCTGCCAAACGAAGCACAGCAGTCTAGCAATGGGATCCTTGTGCGTTCTTGGTCTGGCAGTTCGTTCAGAAAATCTGAATATAGAGGAGAAGTGAGCAATAGAAAGGGACGAATTTACCACATCGCATATCATAGATATGAATACTTACCACCCACAATAAGTTTAAGGCACCCAAATGCTATTGCGCAACACCCACCCCAGTCACCATTGCCAGAATTTGGTAGGCGTTCAGCTATAGCTGTCAAAGCACTGATGATAGTAGACCAAGCGGCTGTCAAATTGTAACCGTCTTCTATGATCTGTTTCAGTTTCGTTAGGCCAAGCTCTGCAGCATCAACATTCTTCGTTGCTTCAATGGACCGACAAAGTGGTTCGAGGAGGCTTTTTCTACTGATCTGACTAGTCTGTGAATTCCCTGAAACAAGCGTGGAAGTAATCATGTGAGAGATGACATCCAAAGAGAATGTTCGAACCACATCTGATTCATTCTCTGAAGCTTGGTCGCTAAAGTGAGACATCACATCCTCCGCAAAACAATTGAATCGCTCATTGTTCTCTAAGGATACAGCCAACATAGCTACAAGCACAAAGGGAAGGTTTTGGTAGTCATTGGCAGAAGTACTAAGTTTTGTGGATTGAAGGCTCTTTCTCGTCGACTGAAATAGTAGGCTTCCAAACACGTTGCTATTCCCTGTACCGACTCGCAAATCGCTTGTCGAGGATAGTTTTATCAGAGAAGACAAGAGATGTTTCAGGGAGTCCACGTTCAGGCTGGTTGAATACTTCCCTAGTCGAGAAAGATTGGATCCTATATTTTCTTCTTCTCGTGTTCCATTTGATGTCAATTGCGATAATTGCGAAATAGATGTTACAACTACAAGCCAATCCTCACAAACATCATTTCCGTGGTAATTCAAAATTTGGAAGAGTAATGATACTGCCATTACATTGATACTTCGGAACTCCCTGAAGCGAAAATGAAAACAGTTTAGGAACAATTGGTGTTAAAATCAGGGAATATGTAATTCCATCGTACGTGTACTCTACAACTACGTACCTTGATTCGTCTTTTCCCCAGGATGGCAAAGCTAACTTGCACAAAGAGGCCAAGACCACCTCTCTTTTGAAATTGCTTCCCTGAGAGAATGATAAAACGGATTTAGAAATGTAGCGGTACCCTGAGAATGAAGATCTGCAAATGATTCTGGAGGCAGGGCAGCGCCGAAGAAAGTGTTGAATCACAGCCAACGACGGTCCAAAACATTCATCCACGAGAGCCGTGTGTACTACTTCATCGTCCTTACTAGATTGGACACATTTCCACAAAATTAATACACAATTCAAAGCAGTCCATACAGCCCCACCAATATCATACTCTGTCATTGATTTTGCGGTGGATATCAATGAGGGATAAATCTTTTCAATATCAAAACTGGCGTCGCAAAGAAAGTCTGTGTCGCTATTTACAGGTTCAGCAACAGCCTTTCTCTCTGCTTTGCTATCACCATCAAATTCTTCATCAGACGCTTCGCCATCCCCTCCGGCAGCTGCGACTACCTTTGAAATAGATGGCTTTGAGCTCGACGCGACAACGGCAAAATCACATACAACACTAATCATTGTACATAGGAGAGTCTCGCTATCTTTACCCCTTCCCTCTGTTGACAGCAGCGTGATCAAATCACGGAAGTGCGCTGATATCAGTACGTATATAACTTCAAGGGATATAGCTGCAGCCCACATTGTCATGGAAGATTCATATTTGCTCCCCTGTTGCTGTTGACGTTCTGTAAAGTCGTGTTTCGTATCGTCTACGGCATCAGTATTGTAAACATATCCGTCCTCAAATTCGTGTGAGTCTCTAAGTAAGTTGGTGGCAGATATGATCGGTTTCACCGATGCCACCAATAAATCAAAGCACTGCATTTTCAAGGATGGAATTCTACCATACTTTGTGACAATGGCCGTTGCAACGCTACTTAATTTCAATACTAAATCCATTGACCCATCTTCAGTTGTCTGATGATTCGCCGTAATATCCTGTCTCCAGCACGTAGACAACATCTTTGTGACGATAGGGCATATTGTATCTTTCAAAATGGTGTGAAAATCACAGTTGGCACCAGAAGATGCTGTACACGTACTTGTAAATAAGTTGACATGTTGTTCCAACACCATCTCCATTAAGTTGAGACAAATTGTTTGCGTGGGTCGTTGTATTCGATGTTGCTGCCCAGCTAATGCTTGGCCGAATGGTCCTGAACAATCTTCGTTTTTTACCAAATTGCACAAATCTAGCAATGTGTCAGAGGCCAATGTTTGAAGACACACATGTTTGTCATTTTGCTGTTGTTGCTGCTTCTCCTGTTCACACTGCTCCTTCTCTATTAGACCTTCATTTGAGGGTTCAGATCCATGCTCATCGCAATGCCCATCTTCCTTTACAGACTCAATATCGGCAGCCTCAGCAGCACGGACAAATAAAGTAGAAATAATCTGTCTCAAGGTCGCAGATGCAGCTCCACTCACTTTCTGCGCCCCTGTACCTGCTGTAATACTTCCTAACCCACCTCCTCCTTTGCCCTGTGGTTGAACTTGTCTCTGGTTACCACCTTGAGAGAGAGCACTGGCATTGCCACTTCTCTTCTTTTGCCCTTTGCTTTGAGATCCCGATCCAAATCCGCCTGAATTAGTCCCAGAAGACCCATTTCCATTTATTTCAAATGAACTAAAACCACCGCCAGAACCAGAACCAGGAAGTACACCACAACCGCACCCATGAAGCATTAAACAAATGGCAATGCACTGACTGAGCACTTCTTCCGAAAGATCCAAACCATTGGAATCAACAATCATGGTGACAGTTTGCAAAATTCGAATGGATAGGGCTTCATCTTCTTTGAGACTTCGATGAGAAGTGTGTGATGCGCTGGCGACAGACCGTGCAGTATGATTAGTTGCACTATGATTATGATTGCTTGAATGTTCACCGCTTTCATTGTCATTTCCACCATTTCCACTGCCATTATTGCCATCACCATCTTCCTCCGGTAGTAAGGTCCGATCACCACTCTTGAATCCAAACCCGCTCAAAATAGAGCTAATTGTCCCAACTCCAGCATTAACGACGCTTCCAGCTGAAGGAATCATACTTCCAATAGCTCCAGCAGCAGTTCCATACTGATACGAATATTGATATGCCTTGACTTTAATCGCCTTGGCACAAACAGCGGCTTGAATATTAAGAATCCTTACAACATTGACCCCATCATTCTTACAAATCGCATTTCCAGCCAGCAGAGTCTGTATCCCATCAATACTAAGATTCAAAACTTTATTCCCGACATCGGGGTAATTCGCCGCTAGAAGAAAGGGCCTCAAGACATCCTGGCTTTGGAATATGGCCGTGGTGGGGTGGGACTCCTTGCTGTTGGCAGAGGCGGCCCTGCGGACTGCCACGACGTATTTGTTCTGTAGAGACCGAAGGGATAGTATTGCCCGTTCGGCTGCTTCCTTGACGCCAGGGTGTTTGCGTCGGGATTCCGTTCCGAGGTCGCGTAGTTGTTCTTCGACCTGCTTGACGAAATTCATTCTTGATACTTTTGAGTTGTTGAGTCACGTTGGAACGGTTTGTTGTTATTTGTTAGTATTGATCTAGTGATAACTCGATGTTTGCTTCTGTTTCAGTAGCAGTATGATACTATTGATAGACTATGTTTGTTTTCATTAACACTAACTAACTGTAGGTACAAGCGAGAAGCAAGTACTGTAATTGAATGATTGCTTTGTCTTTTGTGCTTCGTCTTGTTGTGAAAGATCTTTTTGTGCTTTTATTTAGACAGCAGTTGCATAGAACCGGGATTGCAATATTTTGATAGAGGTTATGAGCATTACCATGCAATGCGAGTGTGATTGGTGACAATGACACAGAATAGTGACAAAAAATATCCTCTTGGCTCTATGCAGTGGTGGGCCCTCCTTCCACTCATTATTCTACAATATAAGATGTTGTGTGAAGGAACGTCACGCAGTCACGCACGCATTAATCAACAATCCTTCTCTTGGTCAATGGTCACTACTACTGCACATCTTCTACATACCGTACAACATACAATCATCGTGACTCCGGAAGAATCATCATCTTTTCACGAGGACGAGGACGAGGACAGAATAATAGACCCCCGAGATCCAATAAAGATACATGATAAAGCACTAGAGGATCCAAGTAACCAACAGCCTTTGAGAGCAAACGGACGACGAAAAACCAATACTACTGCTGCATGTACTAATGTATGTACTACTGCATGTACTAATGCATGTACTAATGCATGCGCTACTACTAACGAATTTTTCATCCTATCTCTTGCAGTCAACGTTATGGTGATTCTCGCGCTATCCAGTATTGTTATTTGTTATCACACCATGAAAGCTGCTGGTGACCACGAGAAGCTCAATTGAATGTGTAGAAAAGTTTCTTTTCTCTACAGCAATTCAAAACTGTTCCATCGGTGTTATTTAATATGAATAGTACACGTACGTAGGAATAGTTGAATGCGAATGATGGATTGAATGATTCATGGTTCAATAGGAACAAAGCAATGCGCAAAATCTCAGGAGGTTCTTGTCATAATTGTTCGTATTTTTTTATAGACTTTTAAAAAACACATCAGACCGTCGTCGGTCTGCGCGCGCGTTTTTTTCCACAAAGAAAACCAAAACACCACCAACCACCAAGACATCTTCAAATAAAATCATGAGATTGGCGCTCACTACTCACTACCGGTACTGTATCTCTTCCATCACCTTTCATCACTGAGATCCTTCTTTTGACCTTCTTTTGACATCAAGTCGGAAATTAACAAGCCAGTCAGCAGAAGGGCGCACCTATACTCGGAGTAACTATGAATGAGCAGAATGAGCCAACAACGCTCAAGAGAAAGCAGCACAAAAACATTTCAAAAGACAGCACGTCACATTCTCCCAAGAAGATCAAGACACAAAACGACAATGTCGCTGCTAAAGTAATTAATACATCACGTATTACTTCAGAAGCTCCAAAGCAGAACGAGGATACGCATCCAAAAAGTAAGAAAGAGTTGCGTGCCGAGAAGAAGGCCTTGAAAAAAGCTGCCGCGGTCGCGTCTACTAGTGAAAAGACTAGTGAAAAGCCAACCGAGCTTTCGAGAGAGGAAAAAAAGCTTTTGGGCAAGGAGAATAGTAAGATAATTAAAAAAGAGCAAAGGCTCCTATTTATAAAGGAAGAACGAAAGGCAAAGACTCTCAGAAAACAAAAGAGGCTTCGAATGGAGATGAATGCAAAGGGAGGTAAAAATGCAGCACAGTTGAAGAAATTGAAACGAAACAATAAAGATCAATCAAACTCAGATTCGCAAGAAAAGAAAGACAAAGAGTCTGCCATGAACGTTTACAATAATCTATTCAACGGCACTCACGATGATACCACGGGCACTACCTCGCTGAGAATGGGTGTCAAATATATAGATGTTGTTGAGGGCAAAGGAGATCGCGTTGCCGAAGAGGGAATATTGGTGAATGTCAGCTACAAATTAAAAGCTGGTAAATTTGGAGCAGTAATTGACAGCTCCAAGAACTTTTCCTTCAGACTTGGAAAAAGAGAAGTAATTACGGGTTGGGACATTGGCGTGGTGGGAATGCGAGAGGGAGGGAGAAGACATCTTATTGTCCCACCGAAAGCGGGTTATGGATCCGAGGATATTGGAGCCGGACCAGGTGCGGTTCTCTTTTTTGACATTACTTTGATCAGCATGAGGTAGTATGAGGAGTAGATTACTTTGATGGAATCAAACAGTTCCTCAAATTAGTTACATTGATCTAAATATAATATAGATCATGCTTTCCCAACTTTTGTTGGAAGTTCCTATCTGATTAAATCAAATGAGTTCCTGAAATTATCAACTATAAAGCTACGAATCTACACGTACTGCTCACAAAGTTGTAATCGAGTTCAGGAGTTATTATTTCCCTCTTGTGGGATGTGACTGCATTTTATTACGTAGTACGCGTGTATGACAACAATAACAAGTTCAAAAGTAAGAAGTGATTCTCTTCTTTGTTGTTCGTTTGTTGATATAGAGACACAATAACGAAGACTAAATTAGTAAGACATCGACACAACGGCTAGTTTGGAGCAACCACGCAACCACCACGCTTGGAGCTTGGTGGATGATGGTGGAGCAACAAAAAGTCAAGCAACAAATAAAAATTGAAGTGTAGCACCACCACCATACTCAATACCTTACTCAAGTGTACTGGCGTCTACAATAAATTAGAATGCCACATATAACGACAGACCAAACGTCACCGGGATTCATCATGGCCCAGGCGATGAACACAATAGCTCACGACATAATCCAAAATGATTCAAAACGTGCGAGTCAAATTTCAGAACTACAATTCTTCGTTGATCAACTCAAACTTCAAAAATACGGCCAGATCTACTCTCGCGTCACCATGGCCACTCTCCTTGCTGATTTCTGTGGAAGAAACAGTGAAGACCTTGAACGCTGGAGCGTTGATGATTGGGATAGTTTCATCAACGAATTTGACCAGTTGTACAAGGTACTCATTCGGAAAGATGTCAGACTTTTTTTTGTTCCGAGGTTGGAGGAAAGGCAAGACTTTGAGACGGACACCGCTGCGTTTCAACAAAGTCAGAAAAAGGTCAAAAATAGGGCTACAGACGTCGGAGTGGAAAAACTGCTGAGTAGGCAATTTCATAACATTATGGCGAGGCTTTTTTTTCAAAAGGCTCTGAGCATTATTCGGCCTTACTTGGAAGACCTAATGGTTGAAAAGGACGACGGAGGGTTTGAGGAAATAGATGATAAGACGAATTATGCAGTGGCAATGAATGCATTCATTGACTGTATAAATGAACCAATGTTTAAAAATTGTCAACATGTGAGGGATGCACTCATTTCTTTGGTCGATGTAAGTGGAAACGATGTCCTTAAGAAACCTAGCAAGCTGAAAGCAATTGTCAAGAAAGACAGTTTTCGTAGGTACCACCATTTGGTTGTTTGCCAGGATCACGTTGATTTTGTTCTGCGTGGATGGGAGGACATGATTCTCCCCTTGCCAAAGCATACAAAAATTGGAGAATATAATATTCCAGAAGTCCGACTCGAGGAAATGGATGGGGATTGTCATAGCGCTGAAGAAGAAGAGTTCGATGATGAAAATGATGAAAGTGACGATGAAGAAGAAGACGAAGAAGAACTTCCAGGATCAATTGATCAAGGCGAGCAAGATGATGAAAACAACGATGATGGCGAGGAGGCTGACGACCAAGGAGATGAGAGTCTTTCCATTAATCAGCTGGAAACACAACCTCCACAAAACAGTAAAATCAACGATGTTGGCGATGAGGAGTCCGAGGAGGCTGACGACCTAGAAGATGAGACTCCTGCCGACATTCAGCTGGAAACACAACCCCCACAGAACAGCGAAGAATTCCATGATTTTGAGGCGGAGGAAGAAAGAGATGATGACGATAGTCAGATAGAGGCACAGCTGGAAACACAACCCGATTCCAATAGTTTCGAGGTAGAAATGGAAGAAATAGGTTCAAAAGATTTCGAGGGAGAGATAGAAGAAGAAGCAAGCTTTTGTACCGCACAGGAAGTTCAAGATGATGACAGTAAGGTGGGGATGGATCCACTCGTAAATTTGAGAGGGAAGCGCAAAGTTTTGCGAAGGACTGCAAAAGACCCACTTGATTCTGTTTTAGAACTTGCGGCAACAGCTACCATCCCCACTCATATCTTGACGCCCAGCAGAAGATCTTCGATACCGGCATCTTCTGATCCTACAAGGAGATCAAGTAGACTATTGGATGACCCCGTTGAAAGTGTCAACTCCGAGGAATTGAATTCAAAGATATCCCCCAAAACACCGAAACGCGGGAGCTCGGTGAGACAGGCACGCCTTGAGATTCAGGAATCTGAAGAAGAAATCCTCTCCACTACTCCAGTGCAGAAAAAGAAGCGACTCCGCAGCCCCGGATCACGTTTAGAGGATAGCGACCAAGATAACTTATGGGCTGACTCTGAAGAACCGCTTCCAAAGCAAAGGAAAAAACCTGTAAAATGGTCAGAAAGAGAGGTCGCTGCAGTTATGGCAGGATATAAAAAATATGGGCACCAGTGGTCAAAAATCAAGAGCGAGTTTAGTACCGACCTAAAATATCGCACTAACGTTCACATCAAGGTAATTATATATCGTACATATTCAGTGAATTCATTGAATAACTTTCTCACTCTCTATTTCGTTTCGTTTCTGTATTAGGATAAGATTCGTACCTTAGGGTTGGTATGATGTGTAAATGCTTAGTCTTTATTTTGGGGAATAATATGAACACAACTAGGAATTATTTTAGACCACATGGTGAATTTTGTTATGCACTGACGGATGCGATGAATATAATTACAGTAGCAGCTACCCCATAGGGTTGCCAGCATTGCAAGTTGCTCGAAAACGCTCTTTTACATTCTGCATAGCCTTGGGTCTCTGCACAGGTCGACCAAATGAATTCCCCCCAAGATCATACCAACGACCTCGAATAAGAGTATCATATTCTTCATCGAATCCCAAAAGTCTATCATATGGCTCTTCAAATGCCATGGGTGCATCTCCATTGTCAAGGACATCCGAATTCTGAAGGGCAGCCGCTCCGCATCGGACTACCGATATCCCCGTAAACGAATTTCCTGCAACGAGAGAGTCGTCAAAAGTGACTTCCAATGTGGCTTCTACATAAACTCCAGAGTGACCGGAGTCCACATCCATTGATTCAGACCCAGAAAGATCAGAATATAAATGGGAATGGGAATCATACTTCTTTCCAAAACCACAACGAATGAAATTCGATCGTTGGATCAAACAAGAACTCCTTACGTCACCCACGTAAACTCCTGTTGCAGCACAATCATGAATTGCAGAATCTCGTACCCACAGTCGAGCGCCCCTAGTCACCACAATACCCCTTCCACTGTCTGACTGGACGTTGCAAGATTGCAAAGTAAGCAAAATATTTGGGCCGTCTACAAGACAAGCAGTGCTTTCATTCCATATATCCCCCCCTCCTCTTGTATCATGACAGAATGAGATATTACGCAGCTCCAAGTGAAAAAGACCTCTATTTGGCAGATCAATATCATCGTCCAAAGTGTATACATTCACACAAGCTTTTTTTAATCCATCTCTTTTGCACATGGAATGTACCAATGCAGTATTACATAATTAGGATTATCTTTACAAATACTACATGGCGCGTATTAGTATTGGTCTGTTATGAGGCTGATTTGCACTTTGTTCGCGTTCAACCAAGGAAGCGAGTTCAATTGTCAATTGCTGTCTCACCAGGTATAGCCTACATCGGACGTTCGATAACGAGAACAATGTCATCAGCTACAGCCAAACTCCATTAACTATGACACACACTTTACTGAATAGTGGTGGTGACAAATGTTCTTCTTCATCATGCCCACTTTCTTCGTCGGTGTCCATGTCAGCTTGGTCAGGATAGAATTGAACTCCATTTACTATGACACACACTTTACTGAATAGTGGTGAACAACCATCATCCCCCCATATTTCTTCCAACCATTACACCGTTCTTTAGTCATCTGTGATTGCTGTCCATTCTTGAACTTTTTGCATTTTTCCTTTGAGTGACCAGCCAATTTCTGAGCCTGGAAATTAATGTTAGACACATCCCATTTTAACATACCTGTAGAACAAGTAAGATAAAAGAGATATCATTTGGCACTTACTCTGGATTCTCAGGGAATGGCGAGGGATCATTGCAATTGCCACTAGCGACTTGGTATTCCCTGAGTTCTAAAAGTCGAAGTTCGTATACACTTTCTCGGACAGCACTTGGCTTGCTACCCGCTTTTCGGCGTTTCAACGGCACATTGACAGCACTCAGAAGTCTATCCTGTACTGTAAGTGTAGCCGTGATCAGCTTCTTGACCTCCTCCAATTTCAACGAGCCACACAAAGCAATAATACCAGCCATCGTTTCCAAATATTGTTTTGTATTTTCGTCAGTGGTCGTCGATCATGCTCGCAAGTAGTGGGAGATGTGCCTTGTCAAATATAATTGAGGACTACCTATCTCTAAGAAGGACCGTTTGCCAGGATTTTTCTTGCAAGTTCAGCTTGCATGAGGTTCCAAACTCAAAGCTCGCTAGAACAAAATGTGTTAGATGTTCATTTCGTGGAAGATACAAATTATTGCGATCATTGTAAAACGTACCTATTGCCATGATTCCATTCTTCTTCCGAACAGCTTTAGCAGCATATAGATTGCGTCGGCCAAATGTTCTTGATCTAGCATGTTGTGCCATGGCACAACACGCTAGATAAACTGAAGTCTTAGACAACTGCATCCCATACAACAGGATCATTGAGATCTTTCACTCTTGTATGGATAGTGTAAGAAAACTTTGAGGTCACGCGATCAGTAAAAATCCAACTGCTTGAAAGGCGAATGGAACCCTT
>Ga0115005_10000771_pt1 | contig 24898 bp, 29 predicted proteins | sample ArcOceMetagenome_FD_87163 | JGI IMG/M metagenome (GOLD analysis project Ga0115005, IMG submission 87163) | Marine eukaryotic phytoplankton communities from Arctic Ocean - Arctic Ocean - Greenland ARC118M Metagenome | ecosystem: Environmental > Aquatic > Marine > Oceanic | place: Arctic Ocean...
CACAACCACTGGTCGCCTTTTGAGATGGCTAGTATTACTCTGGAAATTAATACTACACGGGATATAGCGCATCAAATCGTTCGTCACCGTAGTTTTGCTTTTCAGGAGTTTAGCCAGAGATATGCAGACCCAAAAGAGATGGGCTATCCTTTTGAACTACGAGAGTGTCGCTTACAAGACGCTAAGAACAGACAGAACAGTGTTGAAACGGATGACGATCTCTTACATGAGCATTGGATAGCACAACAGAAGTGCGTAATTGATGCCGCCTCTAGTGCATATAACTGGGCTTTAGCTAATGGTATCGCTAAAGAGCAGGCTAGAGCCGTACTTCCAGAAGGCTTAACAAAGACTCGTCTTTATATGTCAGGAACTGTAAGATCGTGGATTCACTTTGTAGAGGTACGCACTACACCAGGTACTCAGAGAGAGCATATGGATGTTGCACGAGAGTGTGCATACACAATTAATAAGTTCTTTCCTATGATTAAGGACTTTGTACATGGAGATTCATAAGCGGGATATTAAAAAGTTGAAAGGTATGATTAATACAGCAGGCAGTGGAGAGCTTCCTAATTGGGTAGAGCCGGGAAAGAAGTTTGATAGTGAGAAACCTAAGATGTATCTTCTACCTCCTAAAGCTACAGTCGAAGTAGCTAAAGTACTGACTTTTGGTGCAGCTAAGTATGACGAAGACAACTGGCGATACTTAGAAGATGCTCAGAACAGGTACAGTGGCGGTGCACTTCGGCACATATTCTCCCATCTGGATGGAGAGCTAGAAGATCCAGAAACAAATTTGTCGCATTTAGCTCACGCTATTTGCTGTTTAATGTTTAAATTAGAATTGGAGTTAGAAACTGATGGCGAAGCGCGTAAAGAAGAAGAGTTACGAAAACTTATCGGCGAAGAACATCGAGACGGTTATAGCGCTATTGAACCCGAGTACAGAAACAGAAAAACCGATAACTAAAAAAGATGCCTGTAACATTCTAAACATTGCATATAATACCAATAGGTTAGATGCAATTATAGAGGGGCACATAGAGCAAAAAGCTTATGTCAAAAAACGTAAAAAATCTCTGCGGGGTCGTCCGGCGAGTAATGAAGAAATCGCTGATGCGTGCGAGAGATACCTCACTGGAGATAATATCTCAGATATCTCAAAGTCACTCTTCAGAAGTCCAACCTTTGTACGGAACCTTCTTGAAACGGTTGGAGTCCCCCAAAGACCCTCCGGAGCAGACGAAAGACTAAGCCCTCATTACTACCCCGATGAGTGTATGTCTGAAGACTTTAACGAAGGCGAAATTGCATGGTCAGCAACCTTTCATGCCCCAGTAGAAATAAAAAGTAGGTTAAGCCCTGAGTATATTGAGGGCAAGAAAGGCATGAAACAGTTTGACTACGAAGCAAAATATGGATGCCCTGCCTACGCGGTATACATAAAGCAGAAGATAGAGAGTGAAGATACTTTCTTTGCTAGTGTAAATTCTGGTGGCTTTAATGCCTATGCTCCAGCTTATGAACTATGTAAGCTAGAACATTTACGCCAGTATGGAGTAAAAATAGAGAGGTTGTAAAAAATAATTCTTGACAAGATGGTTAAAAGTGACGTATAATATCTTTTCAAATAAAGGAGAATACCATTGGGCGACCGATTCTATGCTCAACAACTACAAGCTCTGGGCAATTGCCCAGGAAATAAAAACCCTAACAAGAGGACACGCAAAGTGGCTTGGGACGACGATAAAAAAGCAGAAGCAGTAACATTATACGAAGCAGCAGAACCAACTCCAGAAACATCTATGGAGATTGTAAAAGACATTGCAGAAGAATTAGACGAGTCACCTAACGGTGTTCGTATGATCTTAACAAAAGCTGGCGTTTATGTTAAGAAAACCCCTGCCGCTAAATCTAGTGGTGGAGCTACAGGTGGAGGGGCTGGTGGTACGCGAGTATCTAAAGCTGCCGCAGCTGAGGCGCTCATAGCAGCACTCGGTGATGCCGGACAACCTGTAGATGAAGAGATCATTGCCAAGTTAACTGGTAAAGCATCTCAGTACTTCACTTCGATTCTAGTAGCTATTAACGAAGCGTAAGTACCCATAACCCTACTAGGTTCGCCTAGTGGGGTCTTTTTACATCTGATAAAAACACCTTGTATTAGTATGATCACAATAAAGATTGCTGAAATACTAACCAAGGAGTAATTAGTGAAAAAGCAAGAGCTGGCACGCTTAGTGCACGACTATGGGGATGCCGTTATTACTTATCGTAGCGAACACTCCAAAAAACTAAAGTACAATGTTTGTACTTTAAACTTTACAACTCCCTATATTCAGAAAAAGAAGAATAGAGCCAAGGAAACTGACGACACTCTTCTTTTCTTCTGTTGGGATACAGATTCATATCGCTTACTACGACCTTCAAATGTGTCTAGTGTAGTTCCTCTCTCCTCTATTCTCAAGAATGAAGGTAGAAGATAATGGACTTACATCAGGCTCCTGAAGCATACTCTCGTGTTATACACTATGATAAAGTTAAAGAAATTCAGATAAGACTCACCATCAATACCTTTCGAGGAATAGAGTATATGCACTTACGCAAATACTATATGGACTTTGATGAAGAGTGGAAGCCTACTCCCGAAGGAGTTGCTATGCCATTGGACCTCTCTAATTCAAGAGAGATGTTTGCAGGGTTACTAGAGATATTATCCCTCGCAGAGTCCAAGAGCCTAGTACAAGAACATTTTGCAGATCTTATTCAGGATCTATATAAATAGTTCTTGACAATCTTCCTAAAGTCCCGTATAATATACTTTCTTATTTAGGAGAATACCATGCAGGACTTTTTAGACAGAATGAGTGAGTTGTACTACGAAGGTACACCTGCTATCTCTGATGCGGAATTTGATATTCTCGCAGACAGACATAGCTATAACAAAGTAGGTTACACTGTTACTGATGCGGTTTCGCATACGTATCAAATGTACTCTTTGCAGAAGTGCTTCGATATAGACAACTCTCCTTTGAATGTTGAAGATTGTCAGATGACTCCTAAGTTGGATGGTGCAGCAGTGTCTCTGTTATATGTCAACGGTACTCTTGAACTAGCCCTCACTCGTGGGGACGGTATTCAAGGCCGAGACATTACTGATAAGATGCGTGAGTTAGTCCCTAACGAGATTAGCGATACTCGTCTTATTCAGATTACAGGAGAAGTTGTTGCCCCAAGTAGTGTACCTAACTCGCGTAATTTCGCTTCGGGGTCACTCGGACTTAAAGGACTTTCGGGTCTTGAAGAGTTCCGAACTCGCCCTCTAGTATTTGTTGCATATGATGCTACCCCACACCTTGCTTTAAATTATGCTTGCTCTCTTGAGGTCTTGCACAAGTTTGGCTTGAACGTGGTTACTCGCTTTAAAGCAGTCGCCTATCCTACGGATGGTTTAGTATTTCGTATCAAAGCAAATGAAAAGTACGATGAGTTAGGTCACACTTCTAAACACCCGCGAGGTGCCTTTGCTCTGAAAGAGCAGGTTGCTGGAGTGGAGACCACGCTGCTAGATGTTGTATGGCAGTTGGGTAAGAGCGGAGTTGTAAGTCCAGTAGCTATCCTAGAGCCTTGTGTTATAGGGGAAGCGACAGTGGCACGAGCAACACTGCACAATATTGAGTATATACGCGACCTTGATTTAGAGTTAGGGTGTAGAGTAGAAGTTATACGTTCTGGTGAAATCATACCTCGCATAGTAAGACGCTTAGATTGATTGCTACCTTTAGAAAAATAATTCTTGACAGAAACCTTAAAAACCCGTATAATACATATTCAATCTCAGAGGAAGACAAATGACGATAATCGAAGCCCCAACAAACTGCCCTTCGTGTAGTTCGGTGTTAGAAGAAGTCAACCATCTTCTGTATTGTAGAAATCCGCATTGCGGTGAGAAAGTTGCTAAGCTCATTGAACACTTTGCAAAGACACTCAAGATTAAAGGTCTCGGCCCTAAGTCGATTGCTAAACTAGACATACGCTCTCTCGAAGAGATTTATGAATTAGATGCACTCGAAATAGCGGAAGCCCTAGGATCAGAGAAACTTTCGGCAAAGTTAGTAGATGAGTTGCAACGCTCTCAGAGTGCACCACTAAATGTACTCTTACCTGCTTTTAGCATTCCTCTTATCGGGAAAACAGCAGCGAATAAATTATCAAAAGTTTGCATTGATATAGATGAAATAGACTACGATATATGTCGCGAAGCTGGTCTCGGTGAGAAGTCTACAGCCAACCTTTTACAGTGGCTAGAGATGGACTTCTATCAAGTAAGTATGTTACCTTTTAGCTTTAAGTTTACAAGATCTGAGAGCAGACCTGTTAATACATCAGTCAACACTGTATGTATCACGGGTAAGTTAGTAAGCTACAAAACTAAAGCAGAGGCTCACGCAGCTCTAGAAGCTGTAGGACTTAATGTAAAATCAAGTCTGACAAAGGATGTCACCATCCTAGTAAACGAAAGCGGGATTGAATCCGCAAAAACTAAGAAGGCCAGAGATGCTGGCGTTCAAATTGTAACTAACCTTAAAACTCTCACTGGAGAATAAATATCATGGCACTACCTAAGTGGACTGATGAGCGCACTACCGCTCTTACTGATTTTGTCGGTGGCGAAAGCCCCGTATCCCAAGCTACTGTTGCGGAAGCAGCTGTACAACTTGAAACCTCTACTCGTTCTATCTCTAGCAAATTGCGAAAGATGGGTCATGACGTAGAGCTGGCTTCTGCCAGTGCTTCACGCGCATTCACGGATTCGCAAGAAGCTACCCTAGCTGCCTTTGTTGCTGACAACAGCGGCACCTACACTTACGCAGAGATTGCTGGTCATTTTGAAGATGGTCACTTTTCCGCTAAGTCAATCCAAGGCAAGATTTTGTCTATGGAACTGACTGGTCACGTTAAGCCAGCTCCTAAAGTTGAAGCAGTACGCACGTACTCTCCATCTGAAGAAACTACTTTTGTATCTATGGTACAAGACGGTGCCTTCGTAGAAGCTATTGCTGCTGAACTAGACCGCTCAGTAAACTCTGTTCGTGGTAAGGCTCTTAGCCTCCTTCGTTCAGGCGACATCGACGCTATTCCTCGTCAGGAAACTACCAAAGGCGCTTCTAAAGAAGATCCATTGGCTGGTATTCTTGATATCGGTAGCCAGACTGTCGAAGCTATCGCAGAGCAAATTGGTAAGACCGCCCGTGGCGTTAAGACTATGCTCACTCGTCGTGGCCTTTCAGCCGCTGACTATGATGGCGCTTCTAAGAAAGAAAAAGCTTCAGCTTAATCCCTCTTAGTACCTAAGGGCAGACTCTTCGGAGTCTGTTCTACATTTTAGATTTGAAATCGGGAGACTTTCATTGAACATTGCTAGTGCGCTTATTAAGCAGACGCTTACACAACAGGACTTTCAGACCTGGAGTGTGGCGCATAAGCATTACTTTGCAGCTGAGTATCATAGCCTTTATAAGGTTATTGATAAGCACTGTGAAGATTTTCATAGAATGCCTACGATTGAAGATCTAAAGTTTGAGATTCGTGATTCAGCTACTCGTGACAAACTGTTCGCAGTGGAAGCAGTGGAGGTCGATGCCGACCCTCATATGCTTCTCGAGTATCTGAAGAACGAATACACTCAAAAAGAAATTCTGGACTCACTAGAAGATTATATTGAAAACTCTGTTGCATTTGAGAATGCTCAAGAGTCTGTCAATCATCTTCACCAAATCGTAATGGATGTCGAAGACAAAGTTGATTTGGAAGACCCACAAGAAAGTATGCAACGTATTGACTTGTTTGAGCCAGAAGAAGATTTAGCCAGATACATACCACTCGGTCTAAACGAAGAGTACGACTACGAAATACAGTTCTCACCTAGAGATCTTGTTATGTTCGGAGGTCGCCGAGGGGCTGGCAAGTCAGTAATTTGTGCTAATATCGCTAACGCAGTTTACGCTTCAGGTAAGTCGGCTATGTATTTCACTATTGAAATGGACAGCCGATCTATCCTCCAACGATGTTGTTCCATAGCTACCGAAGTTCCTTTTGCTCGTCTACGTACTCAAAATCTGAGCGTAACAGAGTGGGAGAAAGTTGCTGGCTGGTGGGCAGGTCGTTATGTTGATGGGCAAGACCGCTTGAAGGACTATAGAATACATCGTGACTTTGAGAAGTTGCATACATCGCTAAAGAACACCTGTGAGCTCCTCCCGACTCAACAGCTGGACATAGTGTATGATCCTGCACTTACTCTCTCCAAAATTCGTGCGGAGCTTGACAAAAAAGTTAAGCCGATGAATGTTGGTGTCATTATTGTAGACTATATTAATCAGGTAAAGCGGTCGAGTCTCCCCTCGCGTGGGGGTCAATATGACTGGACAGAACAAATCGAAGTAAGTAAAGCGTTAAAGTCGATGGCACAAGAGTATGATTGTACAGTAGTTTCCCCTTATCAAACAGACGCAACTGGTGAAGCACGATTCGCTAAAGGTATTCTTGATGCGGCGGATGCTGCATATACACTAGAAACCTGGGATCATGAGGACGCCTGTATTACATTTAATTGTGTAAAGATGCGCTCCGCTTCTATGAAATCGTTCACCTCTACAGTAGATTGGGACAGCCTTAAGATTGGCCCTGAAACTGCCATGACTCCTCAAGAGAAAGACGATTCCTCTCACAAGACTGGCGAGTCAATTGACGATATCTAAAAATATTTCTTGACTTTTTGTCTCTTTATGCGTATAATATACGGATACTTTAAAGGAGAAAGCAAATTGACAGTAGAAGAACTATTAGTATCAAGACAAGTCTATTTTGTACCCAAGGGTGCAGATGCTATTGTCACGTGCCTTAATCCTGAACACGCAGATAGCAGTCCTAGTATGCGCATTGACAAGATCACAGGTATATTTAACTGCTTCTCTTGCGGGTACAAAGGCAACATTTTTACACACTTTGGCGAAAAGGCAAACCAATTACAACTAAGACGAGAGCTACTAAAAAAACGTATTAGAGAGAAAAGGTCTGAGTCGGTTGGTTTGTCGTTTCCTAAAGGTAGTATTCCATATGTAGGTAACTGGAGAAATATTAAGCCAGAGACCTATAAAAGGTTTGAAGCATTCCAACACCATGACACTGACCATATCGGTCGCATTGTGTTCCCTGTACGAGACATATCAGGTCGCATTGTGTCCTTTAATGGTCGTCATACTACAGGTGGTACACCTAAGTACATGATCTCGCCTGCGGGTGCGAAGCTGCCTCTCTATCCTATAGTAGAGCCGATACAAGGTTCGATTATCTTAGTAGAAGGTATATATGATATGGTAAATTTACATGACAAAGGACTCGACAATGCAGTGTGTTGCTTTGGAACAAAGAATATAAATGAGGACAAATTACGTATGCTTTCTATACAAGGTGTAGAAGAGATAGTAGTTTTCTTCGATGGAGATACCGCAGGACAGGATGCTGCGAAAGAAGTAAAAGAGATGGCAGAGCGAGTAGGCTTGTCATCAAGAAATGTAGGGCTAAAGGATACAGATCCCGGAGCACTACCCCTAAAATCAGTACAAACATTAAAGAGAAAATTATATGCCTAAAGTTGCATTAGTAGAAACTAAAGCTAGTAGAACAAATTACAAGAAAGAGTTTGATAATGAGTTTGAGTTTGATCAGTATCAGCTCTGTTCTGACCCTTATATTAAGAAAGTACTAAAACGAGATTGCGATATCGAGATTGATATTGACGCATACGACTGGATTATTCTCGTAGGTAGTGATGCACTTAAATACTTCACGCCTCTTAACTCAGTCACCGAATACTCGGGTAAGAAAGTAGAAGAGAAATACTTACCTGTCATTAACCCTGCCATGCTTGCATTTAAACCAGAAGCACAGCGTACTTGGGATGACTCTAAGCAGAGCATTACTGAGTACATTACTGGAAACAAACAAGATACAGTAATTACTGAGTACAATGCTTGGGGCATACAAGATACGGAGGAGTGCAATGATTTCATACGCGCTGCTATTTCTGCCCCTCTTGATTATGTTGGTCTGGACTCGGAAACAACCGGACTTTATCCACGCGACGGGCATATGCTTGGCATTAGCTTGTCTTATGAGGCTGATCGAGGTGCTTATATAGATACGGAGTGCTTTGACGAAACAACAGAAGCACTGTTACAAGAACTGTTTGACAAAAAGATAGTAGTATTTCATAATGCTAAGTTCGATATGGCATTCTTTGAGTACCATTTCAACTTTACCTTTCCACGCTTTGAAGATACTATGCTTCTGCACTATTTGATTGATGAGAACCCAGGTACTCATGGATTGAAGGCTTTAGCAATGAAGTATACTGTCTATGGTGATTATGAGAAAGGTATGTACGACTGGATGGCGCAGTACCGTAAGGAGCACGGTATTCTTAAAAATGACTTCAACTGGGGTGATATTCCTTTTGATATTATGAAGCTCTACGCGGGCATGGATGCTGCAGTAACATTCTTACTTTACGAGAAGTTTGTTAAGATCAAACAAAACAAAAGACTTGCAAAAGTCTACGAAAACATATTAATTCCTGGCTGTCGTTTTCTGACAGATATACAAGACAATGGCGTGCCTTTTGATAAGCAACGTCTTCTTAAAGGCCAATCATTGATGCAGGAACAGATTGACGAAGCAGTAGTAGAGCTATACAAACACCCTGCTATTAGCAAATTTGAGAAACTAAATGGAAAAGATTTTAATCCTAACAGCACTGTGCAGCTTCGTAGTTTACTGTTTGATTTCATTGGTCTTACTCCTACTGGAAAGAAGACAGGTACGGGAGCAAACAGCACAGATGCTGAAGTTCTTGGAGACTTGGCTGGACAGTCCGATGTACCCGCCCTTATCCTTGCCATTAGACAAAAATCCAAGATTAAGAATACTTATTTGGACAAGATCTATCCGCAGTTGGATAGGGATTCTAGACTGCGTACTGGTTTTAATCTCCACGGCACAACTTCTGGCCGTCTCAGTTCTAGTGGTAAACTTAATATGCAGCAACTGCCTAGAGATAATCCCATTGTAAAGGGCTGTATCAAAGCGGCACCTGGACATAAGATTGTCGCAATGGATTTAACAACTGCAGAAGTATACGTTGCGGCAATCCTAGCAAAAGACCAAGCACTAATGGAAGTCTTCAAGTCTGGAGGTAACTTTCACTCTGCAATTGCACACAAAGTATTCAAGTTACCTTGTGACGTTAGTGAAGTAGCAGAACTATACGGTATGCAAAGACAGGCTGCTAAGGCTGTAACCTTTGGTATTATGTACGGTGCTGGTGCGAATAAGATTAGTGAGCAAGTCACAAAAGACAGTGGTAAACCTTTCACTAGAAACGATGCTCAAGAGGTGATTGATGATTACTTTAAAGAGTTCCACAAACTAAAATCATGGATCGAAGAGAACCAAAAGTTCATTATGCAAAACGGATTCATTTACAGCTACTTCGGTAGAAAGAGGAGATTACCAAATGTCGCATCGACAGACAAAGGCATCCAGAGTCATAGCGTTAGGTCTGGTCTTAATTTTCTGGTGCAGTCTGCTGCTTCTGATATTAACCTTCTAGGGGCTATAGACATGAACTCGTGGATAAAAGCAAAAGGTAAGAAAGCTCGTATCTTTGCACTTGTACACGATTCCATTCTAGCAGAAGTACCAGATGATGAAGTTGATGAGTACATGGTTAAACTTGCAGAGTATGTACAGCTAGACAGAGGCTTGTCTATTCCTGGTACTCCCGTAGGCTGTGACTTTGAGATTATTCACCAAGACTATTCAGGCGGTAAGTTCGAGAAAATGTATGGTGATCACATATCGTAAGACAGCTTCCACTATCCAATATCCAATATTTTTGTTACCCTCGGGTACATGGGAGACTAAGGACGGTCTCCTTCTTATTGATGATAAGGTAGTCGATGATACAAACATGGCAGGACAAACTTTAGGTGCTAGGCGTATGCAAACACCACATAAGGATGTGCTACCACTAAAGAAGATGCTAACGTCATATAACGGAATACTCAAACAAAAGACAAAGTACTTTATAGATAATACTGGGAAACCCTTTATGTACGAAAAGACTCGCTTTGCTGCCCTTAAATACTTGCGTATCAAAAGAGTAGAAAAGAAAGGAGTAGCTTCTTTAATCTGGTTTAAGGAATCTAATAATCCTTTTACCGTACCACGCCCACCCGAAGAAGGAATGCTTTGGGCGGGGATTCTGCACTTACATGGTATACCGTGGGTGCTTTACGAGTATTCGGAAACGAAACTCAAAGATACAAAAAAGAAAGTATAATATGGCTAAGAAAAGAAAAACTTTATCAGGTGTTAATTTTGACCTGAGAGAGATAGAACCTTTAACACGTAACCAACTAACAGCTTTTGAATCAACTAACCACCTGCTACTACACGGACTGGCAGGGACTGGTAAAACCTTCATTTCATCTTATCTAGCATATGATGATATGACTAAAGGAGACTATCAAAAGCTAGTAATTATACGAAGTGCTGTACCAACGAGAGACATTGGGTTCTTGCCAGGTACAGAGAAAGAAAAAGCCTCTGTATATGAAGAGCCTTATAAAGATATTGCTAATGATCTGTTTGGTAGAGGCGATGCCTATGAAATACTGAAACAGAAGAATTTAGTAGAGTTTATGACTACTTCGTTTATTAGAGGGATTACACTCAGAGATGCAGTTATTCTTATTGATGAATGTCAGAATATGTCTTTCCATGAGCTAGACTCAATTATTACCCGTATGGGTGAGAATTGTAGAGTAATGTTTTGTGGAGACTTTAAACAGGCAGATTTAAAAGGTAACGGCTTAAAAGACTTTATCCGAATACTTAAGAGTATGGACTGCTTTACTTTCGTTGAATTTCAAGTAGAAGATATTGTAAGATCGGACTTCGTCAAATCATATATCATTGCAAAGAATAAACTAGAACTATGAAAATACCAATAGTAGCAGTAGACCAGCATGACTTTTTGGAACACAGAAGAAACCAAGAAGCCCTGCATTGGTCAAAGAATACAAAAGATTCTCCACTAAGGTCTATCCTAACAGTAGAGCTAAATACTACTGAGCTGTGTAATAGAACCTGTGTATTTTGCCCTCGACACGATCCAGAAGTATTTTCTAACAGAAATCTTCACATGACTGTAAAAGGTGCTGCTACTATTGCTAAAGAGCTTGCGACTAACGACTTCAAGGGCAAGATATCTCTTAGTGGTTTTGGAGAGAATCTACTTAACCCAGTGTTTCCCGAAATAGTACAAGTCTTCAGAGAGAATCTACCTGAAGCTACTATAGAGTGTAATACTAACGGGGATAGATTAACCGCTAAGTATGCTAGAGATTTGATCTCGCTACGGGGTCTCGATTTACTGTACATTAATCTTTATGATGGTATCGAGCAGATGGAACACTTTGATGTGATTATGAAAGATATTCCTCAAGAGCATTACAAGTACCGTATGCACTGGGGAGACTTTGAGAAACACGGATTAATTTTGAACAATCGAAGCGGAGTTATGGATTGGGTAGGAGTAGAGGAAAGCAGTGTAACTGCCCTACAGGGAAAACCTTGCCACTACCCTTTCTATAAAATGTTTGTTGATTGGAATGGAGATGTTCTGTTTTGCAGTAACGATTGGGGCAGGGAGCACGTTGTAGGTAACTTACTACAGGATTCTCTTTATGACGTTTGGTTCAGTAAGCCTATGACCCGAATTCGTAAAAAACTAATGAGAGGAGACCGCTCAATGTCTCCCTGCAATAAATGTAGCGTAGATGGTTCACTCTTTGGAAAACCATCGTTCGACCTAGTAAAGGAGCATTATGAAAACACTAATAACAGGTAAGAGTACGCTTTTTTCAGCACTAGCAATGCTTTTACCTTGTGATACCTGTCGTATTGAAGATGTACTCGAAGGTAAGATAGACCTCAGCCAGTACGGAGCCTTCATCAACTATGCACACGTTGGGTTTAAGCAAGTAGAATTACTAGAGTATGTATTTAACGAGTGGAAAGGAGATAACACTAAGATAATTTTTAACATCTCCTCTCGTGCAGTGCAACCTAATATTTCAAAAGGGTATATGTATGCCGCTCAGAAAGCAGCTTTAAACCATTATGCCAATAACTTACACTGGAATTGCATAGAAAAAAGATGTAAGCTAACGACTATAGATCTAGGCGCGGTAGCTCTACGTTCTATAGCAAGTCTTCGCTGGACGACCATAGCTGATACTATTGTTAGCATTATGATACAGGAAATGGAAATACCGCATATTACTATGCAAGTACCTGAAAATTATATGAAAGTACAGGCGGCTAAGGCAGCAATGAGAGCGTCTTGCTAATGAAAGCAGTCATAAGTCATAGAATCTACATGGATTGCACTGCTGAATTGCAAGATAAGATCGACAAAGAGCTTACCTATGCTATTCCCACGCACAATCCATTAGATCCACCAGAGATGATTAAGAACATGGGCATTATTCGTAACGGGTTAGTCTCGTTACCTATCGGGCGTACGGATTTGATACCATCAAATTACGAAATAGTCGATAGGCGAGTAAACAAGCCTGTAGAATTTCCCGAGTTTAGGTTCCCTCTTCGGGAGAGCCAGCAGAAGGTTTATGACGAGATCGAAGATAACGCCATAATCAACGCATGGGTCAGTTGGGGAAAGACTTTTACAGGTTTAGCTATTGCAGGTAAGCTTGGACAGAAAACACTTGTTGTTACCCATACTGTATCTCTGCGTAATCAATGGGCAAAAGAGGTGGAGAAAGTCTTCGGTTTTAAACCTGGCATCATAGGCAGTGGAAAGTTTGAACTTGATGCTCCTATCGTGATTGGGAACACTCAGACTTTGTACCGAAACGTAGACAAGATTCAAAAAGAGTTTGGCACTATCATACTAGACGAGATGCATCATGTTAGTAGTCCGACCTTTAGTAAGATACTAGATACAAATTACTGTAGATATAAGATAGGGCTATCAGGGACTATAGAAAGAAAGGATGGTAAACACGTTGTGTTCAGAGATTACTTTGGTAATACTCTATTTCAGCCACCAAAAGAAAACTATATGACCCCTACAGTCCATCTTGTAGCGTCTGAAATACGATTTATGGACGGAGCAAAAATACCTTGGGCTAACAGAGTAACAAAGTTAGCCAACGATGAAGAGTACAGACATACAGTAGCAATGTTAGCAGCAGCTTATGCGGCTAAAGGTCACAGAGTTTTAGTAGTAAGTGATAGAGTTAGCTTTCTAAAAGCGTGCTCCGAGCTAACAGGAGACAGGTCAATATGTGTAACAGGGGAAGTTGCCCATGAAGACAGAGAAAAGCTTATAGAAGAAATACTTACTGGAAATAAGAATGTGCTTTACGGAACACAAGCTATTTTCTCAGAGGGTATATCAGTAGATACGTTAAGCTGTCTTATACTCGCAACACCTGTAAACAATGAGCCACTGCTTACACAGCTTTGTGGTAGAGTAATTCGTAAGAAAGAAGGCAAGATAGACCCTGTTATAATAGATATTCACCTGAAAGGTAACACAGCTAGAAGACAAGCTTCCAATCGTGTGGGGTTCTATATGAAACAGGGTTGGGATATGAAGTACCTATGATAACTGGGTTCACTTGTTCTACTTTTGATTTACTCCATGCAGGCCATGTTGCAATGCTTCGAGAAGCTTCTGAGCAATGTGACTGGCTAATATGCGGACTGCAAGTATCGGGAGTTAAGAATCCCGTACAAACGCTGGTAGAAAGATATACTCAGTTGCAGGCCGTAAAGTATGTTGACGAAATTATTCCTTACGAGACTGAGGAAGACCTTGAAGACATACTAAAGATGTACCCGATAGACATCCGTATACTAGGCGAAGAGTATAAGTCTAAAGAGTTTACCGGCAAGGATATACGAGGTATAAAACTATACTTCAATAGAAGAGAACACCGCTTTAGCAGCAGTGCTCTCAAACGACGGGTATTTAATTTTGTACCTAAATAAAAATAACTCTTGACAACATGGTTAAATCTTGGTATAATTATGCTCTTATTTGATTGGAAGAAGGTTTTTGATACGGCTCAGGGGAATATTCCCACTTGTATTACTATAATGGAAATGCTCATAAAACAGCAAATTCCTCGTAACAAGTACGATCCTATCTATAAATATTCGTACAAAAATTTTACTGGTGATAGTTTTCTCCTTCATGGGGATATGCTTCTCTACCACTCTTATAAGTACACGCAAAAAGAAATAGCAGTATACTATGCTCTGGCTTCTCTTAGAAGTCCGGGTGAGTACATTGCGACAAACAAAACCACGCTAGACGCACTACATTGTCCTGTGCCTCTAGATGAAATTAAAGACAACAGGCTACTCATAGTAGAACCCAACGAAATAACGTTGATCTATGAAGAAGTCACACTGGAGACTATACACTAATGGCATTATCATTTAACAAGCAAACGGGCGGAGCCCAAAAATCCTCAATCTCAACCTTTCAGTATAAAGACGGTGACAACAAGATGCGCGTAGTTGGCGACATCCTAGCTCGCTATGTCTACTGGATCAAAGGTGAGAACGACAAAAACATTCCTATGGAGTGCCTGTCTTTCGACAGAAACTCTGAGCGATTCAACAACAAAGAACAAGACTGGGTACGCGAGTACTATCCTGATCTTAAATGTGGCTGGAGCTACGCTACTCAAGTAATTGACAATGGCGAAGTAAAAGTAGCAAACCTCAAGAAGAAGCTGTGGGAGCAAATCATTACCGCAGCAGAAGACTTAGGCGATCCTACAGACCCTGATACTGGCTGGGACATTTGTTTCAAGCGAGTAAAGACTGGCCCATTACCCTACAATGTAGAGTACCAACTCCAAGCATTGAAGTGTAAGCCTCGTCCTCTTACAGACGAAGAGCGTACAGCTATTGCTGATCTGAAGTCTATGGACGATGTAATGGCACGTCCTACTGCCGACGCACAGAAAGAGTTATTAGATCGTGTCCGTAATCACGGTAACGAAACTGATGACGAAGCATTAGACGCTGAGTTTAACGTAGGATGATATTATTCACGGCAGACTGGCACATCAAACTGGGGCAGAAGAATGTCCCAGTTAAGTGGGCTACAAACCGTTATCAAATGTTCTTTGACCAAGTTTCCGAACTAGAAAAAGAATGTAATATGCACATAATCGGAGGCGATCTCTTTGATCGTCTTCCGAATATGGAAGAGTTAGAGCTTTACTTCAAGTTTATTCGTGGAGTAAAGATTCCAACTATTATTTATGATGGAAACCATGAAGCTACTAAGAAGAATAAGACTTTCTTTACTCAACTAAAGCAAGTAAGTAGAGATATTAATCCTCTTATTCATATAGTAGATATGTCTTATATAGACAACGATTTAGGTTTCGGCATATTACCTTATGCGGATTTACACCGTAAGGGTAGTATAAGTCATTTTGATACGACTCAGCCTTTGTTCACTCATGTCCGAGGAGAGATACCGCCACACGTAAAACCAGAAGTTGATTTAGATTTGTTTGAAGACTTTCCTGTTGTGTTTGCAGGTGATTTACACGCCCACAGCAACACACAAAGAAATATAGTATACCCCGGTAGTCCTATGACTACATCTTTTCATAGAAGTAAAGTAAAGACTGGATACCTGCTTATTAACGAAGTAGACTGGAGTTGGATGTGGGAAGAGTTCAAACTTCCACAGCTAATTCGTAAAACAGTAACAAGTGACAAAGAGATGTTAGCTACTAAGTTTGATCATACGATCTATGAAGTAGAGGGAGATATACAAGATTTAGCAGGTGTAAAGAACTCGGAACTGTTAGACAAAAAAGTAGTAAAACGAAAGTCTGAAGCATCTCTTATCATGGATAAAGAGATGAGTATACAGCAAGAGTTAGTAGAGTATCTAACATATATTCTAGAAATACACCCTGACAAAATACCAAACATCATAGGAACCTACAATGATTACACTACAAACATTGAGATGGGATAACTGCTTTAGCTATGGTGCGGGTAATGAGTTACAGTTAGACGATAATACAGTTACACAGATTCTAGGGACTAACGGTATGGGAAAATCTTCTATACCGTTAATCATAGAAGAAGCACTGTATAATAAAAACTCAAAAGGCATCAAAAAAGCAGATATACCTAATCGCTACGTTAATGATGGTTACAACATCTCCCTAGATTTCACTAAGGATGGAGACAGCTATGTAATTACCGTTAATCGTAAGTCAACAATAAAAGTAAAACTCGAAAAGAATGGCACTGACATATCTAGTCATACGGCTACGAACACGTACAAAACGTTACAGGAAGTTCTTGGAGTAGACTTTAAAACCTTTTCGCAACTAGTGTATCAAAATACTAATGCGAGTTTACAATTTTTAACCGCCACAGATGCAAATCGTAAGAAGTTTCTTATTGATTTGTTACACCTTGAAAAGTACGTTGAGTTATTCGAAGTATTTAAAGCTGCATCTAGGGAAGTATCGAATACGTCTGCTACCATAGCAGGGAAGTTAGCAACAGTAGAAAAATGGTTAGAAACAAATAAATTGAAGGATACCAACATACTACCCATGTTGGATTTAGAAATTGACACATCTAAGTACGAAGAAGGTCTCCGTTACTGGATGACAGAAAAGCAAAATATCTCCGAAATAAATAAAAAAATTGAAAAGAATAATCAGTATAAAGACCTGCTAAACAAGATAAACATTGCTGAAGTCTCTTCTAGCACTGTGAAACGTACTTCTTATGATGATTTGCAAGAAGAGTTAGGTTCTTTACAAGCAGTCGCTACGGGTGCTCAACGAACTTTGGATAAATTAGAGAAAATTTCTGATGAGTGTCCTACTTGTGGGCAATCTATTGATGTTTCTGAAGAGAAGGCAATGATTGAAGTACAGCGAGCTAAGAAAGACAATGCTCACGCTAAAGCTATGATAGTTCGTCCACAGATTCAAACAATTAAAGCAAACAATACTACTTTTGAAAAGAACGAAAAGCAGAAAAAAGACTGGGAAGAACTATTCCGCCTACACGACCAGGGTTTGCAAACTTTCTTACTGGAAGAAGCAGAAATTGATGCAAGTATAGCGCATTGTTCAAAGAAGTTGAAAGAGGCCAGAACCAAACTGGCAGAAACTGCAGAAGAGAACGAAAGAAGAACAAAGCTCAATACCCGTATTCAAGTAATACAGGAACAGACAGCAGAGTTTGTAGAGCAGCAAGAAGAGTACGATGGTAAACTCGCAGGAACGCAGAAGCTAGAGTCTGACTTAGAAGTATTAAAGAAGTCCTTTAGCACAAACGGATTACTTGCATACAAGATCGAAAACTTAGTTGGAGAACTTGAAGAGTTAGCAAATGAGTACTTGGCTGAACTCTCTGATGGTAGGTTTACACTGGAGTTTGTTGTTTCAAACGATAAGTTAAATGTACAAATTACTGATAACGGTAATGTAGTAGATATTCTAGCCCTTTCTTCTGGTGAATTGGCAAGAGTAAACACTGCTACTTTGATAGCAATTAGAAAGCTAATGAGTAGTATTTCAAAGTCTAAAATCAATATACTGTTCTTAGACGAAGTTACTAACGTACTCGATGACCAAGGCAGGGAGAAGCTAGTAGAGGTTCTACTCAGAGAAGATCTTAATACTTATATAGTATCACATGGTTGGTCTCATCCTCTCCTCGAAAAGATCGAAGTAGTTAAGGATGGCAACATCAGCATACTGGAGTAAAGATGTCAGCAGGAAGACGTAGGATGTGGTGGACAGAGCACAAAGCACCTGAAGACCGAGTAGGCGTAGAGCCTAAAGAAGATAAAGAGGAAGAAGATGGTAGATTCGAGAGCGAAGGGAGCGAGAGGCGAGTACCTAGTAAGGGACATGCTGAGAGAAGCGACCGGACTGAAATTTGAAAGAGTGCCTGCCTCGGGCGCTCTTGAATATCTGAAAGGGGACTTATATGTCCCTAATCAGAGAAATCATTATTGTATAGAGGTAAAAAACTACAAGGACTCTGCCCTCTCTGATAAAATGTTTACACAACCTAAGACAAATAATCTTATCAGATGGTGGAAGAAAGTTGTAGTACAAGCGGCAGGGGGCGATCAAAAGCCTTTGCTATTTTTTAAATATGACCGATCAAAGGTTTTTGTAGTAACAGAGAATAAACCAGAAAATACAAACGAATATATGTATATAAAGTTTTTAAATTGTTACGTACTACTAACAGAAGATTGGTTGAAATCAGAAGAGACGGAGTGGATAGGTGGCTTTTAATTTTAACGAGCGCAACCAGGATGGCGTACTCATAGTAGACGCACTAAACTTAGCTTTTCGGTGGAAACATCAAGGTAGAACAGACTTTCGAGACCAGTATGTAGAAACAGTAAAATCTCTAGCACACTCTTACCACTGCGGTACAATTATTATTACTGCAGATTGGGGCTCTTCGAGCTACCGTAAGGCGCTATTGCCTGAGTACAAACAGAATCGAAAAGATAAGTACGCCACACAAACAGAAGCAGAAAAGCAAGCATTTATTGATTTCTTTGACGAGTATGAAGCAACACTAGAACTACTAGCAGAAAGCTATACAGTTCTTCGTTATAAAGGTGTAGAGGCAGATGATCTTGCTGCCCACCTTGTAAAAGAAAGAAAGCAATACAAACTAGATAATATTTGGCTAGTATCTAGTGACCGAGATTGGGACTTATTAATACAAGAAGGCGTAAGTAGGTTTTCTTATGTTACTCGTAAAGAAGTCACGGCAGGTAATTGGCATGAACACTACGAAGTTAAGCCCGAAGAGTATATCTCTTTTAAGTGTTTAACAGGAGATAAAGGTGATAATGTCCCAGGTATTAACGGCATAGGGCCGAAAAGAGCACAACAACTTATAGAACAGTACGGAGATGCCATGTCAATCTATGATTGTATACCCATCGAGGGAAAATACAAGTACATACAAGAATTGAATGAAAACGCTGAAGTACTACTAAAGAACTATGAGTTGATGGATTTAGTAACATATTGCGACGATGCAATAGGAACAGACAATGTGTCTGATATACAGGAGAAGATGGTCTAATGGATCAGTATCAAAGTTTTATACACAAGAGCCGGTATGCACGATGGCTAGAAGAAGAAGGTCGTCGTGAGACGTGGGAAGAGACTTGCAGTCGTTATGTTGATTTCTTTAAAGAAAGAGAACAGTTGAACGATGAAGAAGGTCAAGAAATTTGGAACGCTATTCAAGCTTTAGAAGTTATGCCTTCTATGCGTTGTATGATGACAGCAGGTGAAGCACTTAAACGTGATAACGTAGCAGGGTTTAACTGTAGTTACTTACACATTGATCATCCACGAGCTTTTGATGAGCTTATGTATGTGTTGATGTGCGGAACTGGAGTAGGCTTTAGTGTAGAACGTAATTTTATTACTAAGCTACCAGAAGTAGCCGAAACTTTCCACAAGACAAGCTCCACTATTGTAGTAAGTGATAGCAAGCTAGGCTGGGCAAGTGCCTTCCGTGAGTTGATTGCCATGCTTTATGCAGGTAAATTACCTCAGTGGGACATGAGCCGTGTACGTCCAGCAGGTGCTAGACTTAAGACATTTGGTGGTCGTGCATCTGGCCCCGAGCCTTTAGAAGACCTATTCCGCTTCTGTGTAAATATATTCCAAAAAGCAGCAGGTCGCAAGTTGACCAGTATTGAGTGCCACGATGTTGTATGTAAAATTGCAGATATTGTAGTAGTAGGCGGAGTACGTCGCTCTGCTCTTATTAGTCTCTCAAATCTTTCTGATCAGCGTATGTCTAAAGCTAAGTCCGGTGCTTGGTGGGAAAATGAAGGCCAACGTCGTCTCGCAAACAACTCTGTAGCGTATACGGAGAAGCCTGACTTCGAAGCATACCTTAACGAGATGAAGAACTTGTACGAGTCTAAAGCTGGCGAGCGTGGCTTGTTTAGCCGAGTAGCAGCTCAGAAGATTGCAGCACGTAATGGTCGTAGAGACGCAACTCATGACTTCGGTACTAACCCTTGTTCTGAGATTATTCTCCGTAGTAATGAGTTTTGTAACTTATCAGAAGTAGTAGTACGGGCACACGATACGCTCGAAACATTGCTAGAGAAAGTACGCAAGGCAACCATTATTGGTACTTTGCAGTCTACTCTTACGGACTTTAGGTATCTGCGGGTGCGCTGGAAGCGTAACACTGAAGAAGAAGCACTATTGGGCGTAAGTTTAACAGGTATTATGGATCACGCAGTACTCGGAGATCCTAACAATACAGAACTAGCTGGCTGGCTAGAGGAGATGAGAGATGTTAGTATTGCAACAAATAAAGAATGGTCTGCAAAGCTTGGTGTTAATCAGTCTGTTGCTATTACTTGTGTTAAGCCATCTGGCACTGTTTCTCAGCTTGTTGATAGTGCTTCCGGGATTCATCCTCGCTTCTCTAAGCATTACATTCGGAGAGTACGTTCAGACAAGAAAGACCCACTTGCACTCTATATGGAGCAAGCAGGATTCCCAGTAGAGAACGATGTTATGTCGCCCTCTTCGGTAGTCTTTAGCTTTCCGGTTAAAGCGCCAGAAGACAGTACTTGTGTGAAAGAAGTAGGAGCTATGGAGCAGTTAGCTCTATGGAAGATGTACCAAAACCACTGGTGTGAACATAAGCCTAGTGTAACTGTATACTATACGGACAGTGAGTATCTACAGGTAGCTCAATGGATTTGGGATAATTTTGATCTATGTTCGGGTATTAGTTTACTTCCAACAAGCGATCATATTTATCAGCAAGCTCCATACGAAGATATTACTGCTGAGAAATATGAAGAACTATTGGCAGCAATGCCACAAGATGTAAAGTGGGAAGACCTCGCTCAATTTGAGAAAGAGGATAATACAACTGGATCTCAAGAACTTGCCTGTGTTGGCGGTGCTTGTGAGATCATATAAGGATAAATAAAATGAGTGAAGAACAACAACAAGACCCACGATTCAGCAGCGAATTAAGTTACTTAGGTATGCTTGATGACCTTGCAAGAAACAATGTGGAACAAAATGAAAGAGTAGAAAGTTTTGGTAGTAACATCTGGTTCCCTGATATTGGTCAGTCTTTTCCTAACTTTGGTAATTCAGAGTTTGACAGATCTACTGCTAAAGATGATTCATTATATATTAACGAGGACACTGCGGGAGTTCAGTTCTTTGTTAGAGGTAAGGTAGGTGACTTAAGAATTAATGTTCCTGAGACGAACCTAATAGATGAGTTTCCAGAAATGGTATGTAAGTATACATTAGCGTTTGAAAATATGTGTACTAGAAATGCTGTTAAAACGGGAGTAATACAGTTTAACATAGGTGTCACTTGGGTAACTCTAGACCAAGTAGAGCAAATTGCAGATATTCTGCAACAATCTATTGAGTTCCCCTCTCATCCATAGCTAAACAAAGAAAGCCCCTTTAATCTGGGGCTTTTTTTATGTCTACTAACATCTGTCTTAATCTTCCTATTCTGAGCTTCGTAGTATTTCCTAACTTTTCTACAATCTTACGCTCAGGCTCTCCCAGACCTTCAACATAGGGAAGTAGCAAATCAAAACAACATCCGAAAGTTTCTCGCACTTCTGCCTTACCCGAGTACAAGTGCGTAAGGTAGTTAAGTACAGAAGAATCTTGACCTAAAGCAGCATATTCAATTATATTATTAGCTCCCATACAGGTTCCTAAAGTAGGGTCGTCTCTATGGTTCATATACCGAGGCATATATAGAATCTTTCTTCCTAGTAAGAAATTAGAGTCGGTTTCTGGCACACTCCTCCATTTCTTAGGGTTAATAATAAAAATAGACATATCAACCGTACCGTCTGTCAAATGACTGCGTATTAATTTGTAATTATGTTTCCATTTAGGGTGGTCTGAGAAGACTGCCTGCCTACTCATAGCAAGATGATGCTTCCTTAGGCTTTCTTCAGGAGGCAGATCGCCTTCTTTTATATTTAAAACTATTCCTCCCATTACAACCATTGTTAGGTCAGTAGAATTTTTTAAAGCTGTGGCTATTCTACCTCCTACTACGGGAACTACTTTATACTCTGCATCAGGCATATTCTGCTTGATAGAGTTAATAGTTAGTTGAGCAAATTTATTTTCTAGGACGAGGTAACGCATGAGGGTTTGATTTCCAAAAGTTAAAAAAGTAGTCTATACGTTCTTGAGGGTTGTCTATAAAATAAGGAATGAGTCCTGAGTACTTTGCAGAGAAAAGCCTTTGAAGCTTTATAGGACAAAGTGCTCCGTTTTGATTCGTTACAGCCGAGTATATGGCTCTATAAGTAGTCTGCTGATCTTCCGTTTTATCGAACAAATAAACAGACTTATCTTTTGTTAATGCAATAATACCCATTTCTGAGTTACTGCAACACCCAACTATGCTGGCCTCTTCTAATAGCTTATGGCCTGAAATTTTCTTGTCTAAGACTTTGTCTCTTCCATACTCTGATTTTAGGAAAGCTACCATACCAGGCGCTGTTAGTGGATGACACTTAATTACTGCTCCTTGTGCTATTGCTCTTTTTGTTTTTTCAACATCTAGGACTTTGTCAATAATATTAGTACCTGGTAGGAAGATTACAAACTTGTGTTCCTTTTGTCTTCTTTTACTTAGTTTATACTTATCCGTACTATTATTCTTTAGCTCGTTAAAGAAAGCTATACCTTCATCAGTAACGGGCTCTCTAGCAGCTAGTGCCATGGTGCGCATCGTTTTCTCAAAGGAAGCAACACGAAGCAGTAAACACTTAGAAAAAGCATCTGTGTAGGTATAGCCAAAGATTTGTTCTTCTGCCATATCGTACCATACATCATACTCTAAAGGGAGGTGCCAGTTGCCAGTTGCAGGAAGTAGATCTTTTAGTAGCGCAACGTGATCATTTTCATCGGTACGCATTATATTACCAGACTTGAAAAAATGAGCAGCTTTATTACCTAGTTCGTCTTTATCAGCGAGTCTAGTTAGTGCCATTTCTTAAGTCCTCAATATCAGTTTCAAGGTCTTCCATGCGCTCTTCCATTTCTACGAAGTGCTCCATGACTATTTCTAAAGTGGTTTCTAGTTTATGATTTAATTGTTCAACGGTTATTCCGTCCATTGTGATCCATCCCAATATCGTGAGTTATGTGCAGAAGCAGAAGAAACTTCTGTTTCTGCTCCAGTACTTGTGACACGTTCAAAGACAACTGTGTTGGTCCCAAACGTGGTAGTAGTAGTTTTATTCGTAGCTCTAGTTGTGTCAAAAGTAGTAGTACGAGTAGTGGTAGTGCTGTTAGTAGTATTGTATATAGTACTAAACGCAGTGCTAGTAGTAACCTGTGTACTCTTTGTGGTTGTAAAGGTAGTATTAAAAGCAGTAGTCGTGTCCTTAGCGGTTACATTACTAGTATCAAAAGCTGTTGTAGTAGCTTTTTGAGTGGTAATATTTGTATTAAATACTGTTACAAAAGCTGAGGCTGTGACTCTATTAGTACCTTTACTGGTATCGTATGCAGTAGTTGTCGACTTAGTAGTGCCTCTGCTAGTACCTGTATTGAAAACCGAAGTTGTAGCTCTACTTGTACCCTTGCTAGTGTTAAAAACAGTATTGTATACACTTGAAGTACTCTTAGTCGTTATGTTACTAGTATTAAAAGTTGTAGCAGTATCATAATTAGTTGAGCGCGAAGTTGCAGTTGAAAACGCAGTAGTAGTTGCTTTTGCAGTAATATTACTTGTACTGTAAGTAGTAGTAAAAGTACAGCCCGTTGAGTTAGTAGTAGTCCTACTTGTCACAAAGGTCGTAGTAGTATTTTTTGTAGTACTACGAGAAGTAGTAGTATTAAAGTTAGTAGTAGTTGATTTAGTAGTAATATTACTCGTACCGAAAGTAGTGCTAAACGCAGTAGTTGTCGACTTGGCAGTAATATTACTCGTACCAAAAGTAGTAGTAAAGGTACTTGTAGTAGTACGATTAGTTGCAGTAGCAAACGCAGTAGTAGTTGCTTTTGTAGTAACATTACTTGTGCCAAAGGTAGTACTAAACGCAGTAGTATACGTTGATACAGTGCTTTTACTAGTATTATAAGTAGTAGTAAAAGTAGTACTAGTTGACTTGCTTGTGGCAGTTGCAAAAGTAGTAGTGTATGCAGTGCTAGTAGCTTTACTCGTGGCGAATGTAGTAGTAAAGGTGGTAGTAAAGGCAGTAGTGGTTGCTAACGTAGTATTAGTATTGAAAGCAGTAGTAGTAGCACGAGTAGTTGTTGTACCAAAGGTGGTAGTAAACGTAGTCGTTGTACTTAAAGACGTATTGTATATAGTACTAAACGCAGTGGTATAGGTAGTCGTTGTAGCGCGAGTAGTGGTAGTATTAAACGTCGTAGTAGTAGCCTTACTCGTAGCGAACGTAGTAGTAAAGGTAGTAGTAAAGGCCGTAGTCGTTGCCTTACTTGTAGCAGTTACAAAAGTAGTAGTTGTAGCCCTGCTTGTGCCTGTAGCTCTATTAGTATTATAAGTAGTAGTTGTACTTCTGTTAGTGAGAAAAGCAGTAGTAGTATTAAAAGCAGTGCTAGTAGACCTATTAGTTAGTGTGCCAAAGGTAGTAGTAGTACTACGTGTTTCAGTAGTATTTTTATTAGTGGCATAGGTACTAGTA
>Ga0115005_10000772_pt1 | contig 24861 bp, 16 predicted proteins | sample ArcOceMetagenome_FD_87163 | JGI IMG/M metagenome (GOLD analysis project Ga0115005, IMG submission 87163) | Marine eukaryotic phytoplankton communities from Arctic Ocean - Arctic Ocean - Greenland ARC118M Metagenome | ecosystem: Environmental > Aquatic > Marine > Oceanic | place: Arctic Ocean...
AAAATGACAAACCACAAACAAACGCCCCCCCCCCTTCATTCATTCGTCAAATTCGTAACGGAAAACAGCAAAGTTAACAACCGCTTTGCAACGGTTTCTAAAAGTATACATATCTGTATAAAGTATGAAAACATAAAAACCTGTGCCAAAATCTGTGCCGAATGTAACGAAAAAGAGATTTTTCCCACACAATCACACCGACGTCAACAACATTCTATAGCGTCCATTCAACTAGAATCCAACTTTCTGATTACAATATAATTAGAAAGACTCACCTCAACTTACTTCTAGGTGAACAACTGATCTAAGATGCCTACTCTTGACAATAGAATATCGGATTCTTCATTGAGCGATATCTTTAGTAAGAATGAAGGAGCTACATTGCTAATGGCGGTCACAGAATCCATTTCTTTTGGATCTGCAACTGCTCATCCAACTGACTTAGATGGTCCAGGTTTATCTTTATCTTTATCTGGTGAATCAGATGCGATGGGGTTCGATTTAAAGAATTCTTTTGAAGACAATGAGATGCATAGGGAGGCACGAAAGAATAGCCATTCTAGTAGCATTGATGAAATGGATGCAAATACGAGTGTGATATCGGCAGGTACTAAAGATACCACAACATCTAGTTCCACAGCACAAGAAAACACAACAAGGCCTTCATCATACCCATATCCTCATGGAACTTATGGAGGACCTCCTCCTTCCTACGGGAGACCTCCTTATCCCCATCAATACCATCATCCCTATTATGGAGGGCATTATCATGGGGGTCCACCACCACCATTTCCAGGATCTCAAGCTCCTCCAAACTACCACAACTACTATCGTGGATATCCTCCTCACCCAGGATACCCTCCCCATCCTTCTTATATGCATGGTCAAAGGCATCCAGGGTCCAACAAGGATATCACAAATAATAGTTCAGGCTCAATCACGACTAGTTCTAGACACCAGAGTATCAAACCCTCGGCTAGTTCAACATCCTCCGTAGCATCTTCAGAGAGTAAGAAAAGAACAATTGATGACGTATCGCAAGACAACCTAGCAGACTTTACTATTCACAGGGGTTCGAGCCATAGTATATGTTCAGCTGGAACAGCAACAACAGCTGTGAACCCAATTTCTAAACTTGTGTGTGAAAGTCCAGTTAAGAGAGAGCGGACTGAACCTCCTGTCGCATCCCTGGAAAGAACAGCATCCATGGAATCAACAGAGAGCAGTTTAACATTCGGGGGACTAAGCATGACCTCACATTCTCATGAAGGTATGTTGATACTATCGCCTCACTTAATTTATATTTTTTAGATATTTCTCTGACCATTTTTATACAGAACAACACCCTGCCAAGGTAGCCGAAGAGCAAACATCAAACGACAAAGATACTACAACAGATTATGGCGTTACCCCTATTAGCAAAAATACAAATGCTGCCAATCGAAAAAATCAATTCTTCTTCAAAGCAGACCCTGATAAGGTACTGTCTTGTACTACCAATCAGTCTAATAGAATAGATTCAGTTTCCCCAGACTTATCGTTGGACATCAAATCGCAATTATCGTGGAATCTTGTAGGAGATGATTTGGCAGAAACCCCTGTATCTCTTGGAAGCAATATCAGTCCTACCTTTTGGAAAAGTGACGGGAAGTCACCTACAGATCAAAATCTTTTTGACGATTCTAGTCCAGTTTCTTTGTCAGATGGCTTACTGGGCGGTGCGAGCAATTCACCCATTGCAGTTTTCTTCAATGGATCAAGTGCTGAGAAACTCGAACCGATGCCCAACATCGAAAAATCGCAAGGTGAACATCGTCCTCCATTTCCTACTCCTAGTACACCGATGCCAATGCAAAATCCTTACTACCACGACCCTCCGACTCCTCATGGCAATATGCATGACAACTTTAATCAAATGCATAATGGACCACCAAGCTATCAATCACCCAGACCTATGTATCGTCCACCCGAAAGAATTGTTAATCTTAGAGGTCAACGATTACCAAATGGCGCGCATCATCCAGCGCAGACATTACACCTACCCCCTCATATCCCATCTCATCATCACTTCTTAGCATCACCGATTGGAGCCCCACAGTCGAGAAACATGATGGGAATATCCTCACCTCACCATGTAATGAGATCTCCTTATCTTCAGTCTAGTCCCCACACGCACACGCACACGAACATGTCAAAGAGAAGATGCGTGCCACTTAAGCAACCAATACCAGCCAAGTTTCAAGGCGATATTGATAAGTACAAGAATGCTTCCATTCCCGAATTCACTGCATTGGTCAATTTCCCTGCACATATGTCACAAAAACAAGCTGTGAACCTTCCTGAAGGAATGAGATGCTGCGTCATGTGCGGTCAAGCCTGCCGTTGTTCAGGAACTAAGGGCAAAAAGGGAAACAAAAAGGAAGACATGTCAAGAAAGGTGAATGGCCAGTATGCAATGATCCCGACGCAGAACAAGGGACTATGTACCTCATGCGACGTCAATGTCTGGATTGTCGCTAATTCTCAACTCGAAATCAAATGGTGCAAGGGGTGCAAGAATTTCCGACCATGGGCAGCCTTTGGGGAGAAGGGCCTGGCCACCAAATGCGTACGTTGTCGCGATCGGCAAAGAGAGAAGTACGCTGCTCAGAAAGAGGAGAAGGATAAGAAGAAGGCGATGAATATTCGCAAGTAGAATGAGCGAAGCATTCGTTTTGGGGGAACTTGTTGAAATAGATTTTGGAGATCTAGATCGAAGATGTGCATTATAGCAACCGATTATATTCAATCTCCTTGAAGAGCACCTTATTGTAATAACTTGGCTTACTGTTTTCTTATGTGCAAGCGAGAAACATAACCTACATAACCTATAAAATTTTCCTAAGGTTTGATTATTGACTACACTAATAGAAACAATACAGAAAGTCAATGCAGCCAGGCAAGGTCTCAATCGATTCAATTCCCATGGTATCGTAGTTCTATATAGCTGCTCAATTTTTTCATGCATTGCACAGTGCCTCATGTTCCGCAAAAACTCTCTTCATGCCACAGGAAAGAAAGCACAAATTCACTGCGGTCGTGGGTCGTCACCTACCACCTACCTGCTGAACCCCGTCCCGCAGAACCACTGAAACTAGAAAGAAACATTGAGTATTGGTACGTGTACAGTATGTACATGGTTGAAGTAAGATGCCATCATTCATTATCCTTTTTAATCTTCTTTCAATTGAATATCATCTTCTGTGCAAAGCAGAGCCAATTTTCTCTGAGCATCCCATGCGAATTCAAGGTGACGAAGCGTCTCCTGCCTCATCATCACCATAATTTGATCGGTCAATGGCAGGTCATGGTCGCCGCACTGATCCTCGTAACTGTCCTTCACGGGCGGTTCAGTTGTTTGTGGTGGAGGTGATGGTGATGTTGTATGCAATGTCTCCATGTCGGAGTTCATCTCCATGCTGACGTCTTGACTGGCACTGGCAGGTTTATTGGCTTCAGATGGTTCTTCTTTCTCCTGGTTTGCATCCATTGCGCCTTCGCCTATCGTTTTCGTATCGGGATTGATAGGAGCCATAATGATTACTTGGAAGAGTACGTACGTGTAGTGATGTGCGTGTGTGTGTGTGTTATGGGCAGAGTGACATTCTGTTTCAGATGTGTACTTTACTTTTTGGTTTTGATGTGTTTGTCGTGTGTCGTGTGTCCTTTTGCTAACGAAATAACGCTACACTTGCGTACACCATCCTCCATCCTCCCTCATCTTTTGCCCTCCATCCTCCTCATTTTCCCTAAGATTCACTATTTCAACGTTCAACAAAAACATCAAACATCAAACATCAAACACCCATCAACAAGAAAAATCAATCATCACACACCATCACTCTATCCCATCCAAAATCCGACCCCTCATGCCAGCCATGCATCCAAAGACATTCATCGTTCTCCTTACTTTCGTAGTAATTGGCCACCAGAAAAATGTCCTGGCAAACACAATAACAAGTGCAAACTCAAGTACAAGTACTCCACCACCATCAACAACAACTTATGTAAAATCCAAAACACCATTTCATCGTCTACCACTAGATTTACTACCACCAATAGACCTCAGCGTACACCCAGACGCCGACCTCCTCCTCCGAGCAGTCACCAACCAGCCCACGCGGCGAGTCCCAGTGTGGTGTATGCGACAAGCAGGTCGGCATTTGCCCGAATTCCAAGCACTCTCACAACAAGGGTACGACTTCTTCACCATGTGCCAAATACCCGAGCTGGCAGTGGAGATATCCCTCCAACCCCTCCGACGCTATGGTGGTGATGCCGTCATTATCTTTTCAGATATTCTAGTGATTCCCCAGGCTATGGGAATGGAAATTGAGATGGTCAAGGGTAAAGGACCGGTGTTTACTCATCCACTCTTATCTCCAAAAGACGTCCATTCGCAGGGACTGAATTTGAATCCTAACGTGGAGGAAGAGTTGGGATATGTCATGGATGCAATCAATCTCGCCCGGCAGAAAATTAATGGCCAAGTACCTCTCATTGGCTTCTGCGGCGGTCCCCTCACCCTACTCATGTTCATGGTCGAGGGTCAATCCTCCAAATCCATGAATAGGCTTAAAACGTGGTTGTACAATTACCCCAAAGAGAGTCGTGAGATATTAGAATCGTTGACAGAAATTTGTGCAAATCTTCTAGTGGCGCAACAGAGAGCGGGGGCGCAGGTTTTGCAAGTGTTTGAAAGCGTCGGAGCGGAGGGGTTGACGCAAGATCATTTTTATGAATTTGTGTTTCCCTATTTGGAGCAGATTGCGGAACGTGTCAAGGCCGAGTGTCCTGATACTCCTTTAATTGTGTTTTCCAAGGGGACAGATTATGCTCTGGAACGGTTGGCGACCGAAACGAAGTATGATTGTTTTGGTTTGGATTGGAAGTCTGATCCTAAAGATGCAAGGAGGAGGATTGGAAACGAAAAAGCTCTACAGGGGAATATGGACCCTGGCTGTATATATGCGGATAAATTCAGGATTGAATTTGAAGTTGGGAAAATGTTGGCAAGATTTGGAACGCAAAATTATGTTGCCAACTTTGGCCACGGCTGCTTTCCTGATATGGATCCAGAGCATGTAGATTTCTTTATCAAGAATGTGCAACAAACTTCCCTGAGGATTAATAACGAAAAGTAATAATGAAGTGTTTTGTGATGTGATTGATAATATGAACGGTTATTTTGAAGACGGTTACACCAGATTTTTGAGTTCGGGGCCAAGCTAAAATCGACATCCATCCATCGTGCATCTTGGGATCTTGCTTGGCGCTGGCTTGGCGCATCCATGATGCTCTGCATGGACGAAACAACGCAATACTTCTCCAACGCAACGAGCAGTCCAGTGCACAGTAAAACGACAACGACCGCATCAATCACACTGGGTTTCATCTGCCCACCAATCTTTAATCATGGCAGACTGGTATCTCATCCTTGCGACGTCCATAACATTTTGCCTGCTTTTCGTCGCAGCCGGCTACTTCCTTGTACACTACCAGCACCCCGACGACCGGAATGAAGCCTGGTTCCCCAAACTGACCGTGCTGCTCGGTCTTGTTTTGGCTGGGGCTACGGTTCTTTTATTGCCACTTGATGTTGCCAATAATGAAGGATATGCCGGTAAGTTTACGTGATGTCTGGAGGCAAACTTTCGTGAAAGGATTGATCACGAGAACACAAATTGATGCCATTCAACGGCAAGGGCGCTCCCTCACATCTAGATAACTTGAATCCGACCCGCACAAGTCACACCGCTAGTATCACCGCCGTTTTAATTATGCATCTCTAACACTAATCATTAAATCCACTCTTTTGAAACACAACAGGGTGTGCTGGATACGATACATCATTATGCGGCGGTCTCGACATGGCCCTATTCTGGGACATTTTTTACTGGTGCATACCTATATTTGTCTTTCTTCTCATACCATTCATGACATTCTTCTACGAAGCAGACGATGGAATGCTCATGACCGGCACCTCCATTGGTACAAATCCGAACAACAGATTTTGCGAGGCAATGAAATATGAAATGATTGTAATTATTATTTTCGGAGGTATTTTTATTGCTTGCTACCTTTTATTGGGGGATTCTTCGGTACCCGTTACGCAGTACCTGGTTAGTGTCACAGATGATGTGGCATTTACCACACCGAGTGATGAAGGTTCATTTCAAACTTCCTTTTTAGCCAATATGACCCAAGCCGACTTCGCCAACCAGGAATTAGCCAGCAGACCTACCAACCTCAAGTACGAAACACTCACAATGCCCGTTTCCATCCCAACTTTTCTCTCTGGTTTCATGGCGTTCTTTGGATGGTTTTTCTTTGCGCTATTTGGTGGAATTGGGCTTGCAGCTGTACCACTTGATTTGATTCTTGGGTTTATCAACAGACCGAGGCGTATGGATCCTGCGGAATTTGCAGATGCGCAGATGAGCATTAGGAATAAAACTGTGGAGTTGGTGGACGCTGGTGAATTACTCAAGCTTGAGCGCGATGAAAGTGAGAAGTCCGGTGCTAAAGAAGGATTCTTTAGCGGACTTTCCCAGCAGGCACGTCAAGAACGACAAGCATTTCTCAAATTTAAGAAGGAGGTCTATTTGCTTGAAACGGATGTAGAAGAGTTCCTTGCTTCGTCAGAGAATTATCAGAATTACAACCCCATCATTCCTTATCTGTCTCTGCTCGCGGGATTCTTCTGCACTATTCTTTCGGTGGCCTGGATCATTCAAATTGCGATTTTCATTGCTCCGCCCAAGCCTATACATCCATTTTTGAATATGTACTTTCAATGGTTTGATAGCTGGTTCCCTCTATTTGGTGTGCTTTCCGTTGCCATATTCACCCTTTATCTGTTGGTGTGCGCGGTTAAGGGGTGTTTCAAGTTTGGCATCCGTTTCATGGCATTCCAGATTCATCCCATGAAAGTCAACAAGACATACATGTCATCTTTCATGTTCAATGTTGGATTGGTTTTGTTGTGCGCTTTACCAGTCGTGCAATTCACGGTCACTGCATTTCCAGACTATGCAAGGTACACACATGTTGTGAACGTAATGGGAACACAAGTTCAGTATCTCAAGTTCTTCACTTGGTTTTGGACAAACAAAGTATTTGTTTTCGCTCTTCTAGCAGTCACTTTGCTTACTGGGCTTTACTTGATGTGCAAACCGAGAGACAGAGATACGCCCGCAGCTAAGCGGGGAGTTTTCGCCCGTCTCCGTTCGAGATCATAGAGTAGCATATTAACATATTTTACATAGGGTTTAGTTTTATTGTATCAGATTATACGTGTGCTTGTACAGTACGGTACTGTACATACTTGAACTTGTTCTTTTTGCACAGTTTCAAAGTTAGCAAGTTCAAAGTTGTCCGTTTACGTTCGTTTCATCGGCCCCGGAAATCGCGCGCGAAAACGATATAACCGTAATATGTTGGGGTCGACTTCTGGTCCACCTAAATTATTGAAGATTTGAAGGGGTTTCTTGTTTCTCGAGAAAAAAAGGAAAACACAGTCTTTGCTTTCAAACTACTACCTGACTAGCTGTGGTATCATTTCATCACCACCATCATCACTCAAACAAGAACTAAGATGGGCAGCGAAGAAGAAGTCGATAAAGAAGTCGGTATTAAAAACACTAAGATGGAGAATAACGACAAGAATGAAAAGAAACGCAAGCATGAAGAAGAAGATGGTGAAAAGAGTAGCAAGAAATTGAGTAAAGAAGATAGAAAGGCACTTAAAGCGCAACAAAAAGCAGAGAAGGCAGCAGCACTTGAAAAAGTTCCTAGAAAAGATGAAAATGGTGCGTACGTTTTAAATAATCTGCTTTATGCATGTGGGAAAAGGAATCAACTCATGAACCATAATCATATATGTGTATAGGTATTGCCTACACCAGTCTTCAGATCAAGCGAATGACAAAACGCGTTATAAGAGGTCTTCCACCCGTGCCCACTGAACAGGAAGAAAATGAAAGAATTCATAGATTGAGACAAGAAGAAAGAGAAACCCAAGATGAACTTGCTGGAATGCTGTTTAATAAAGATGACGAAAAAGATGAAGATGCTGTCGATGACGATGACGATGCAAGCGGGAACGATGATGTTAAAGACAACACGGAACCAGACGAGGATGTAGAAGAGGACGATAAAGATGATGTCGAAGAAGAGGCGAAAGAGTCAGCTAACACTGATTCAAAACCACAGAAAAAGAAAGCTCGCTCAAAACCAGTACCAGCTGATTATGTCTGCTTTGCTTGTAAGAATGCGCAAAACCCTTTGCATTGGATCTATGACTGTCCTGATAAAATACGCAATCCTGGAACAAACCTAATAAAGAAGAAGCAGAGAGGTGTTTTTGATCCTTCTTCACGCAAAGTTTTTGTCACTGGGCTTCCATTTGAAGCAAAGTCTAAAGAAGTTGAAGCTTACTTTGAGAACGAAATGAAATGTGGCAAAGTTGTATATTGTAAACTTCTTTTATTTGAGGATTCAAAAAGATGCAGAGGAAATGGATTTGTCACATTTGACACAGATGAGGGAGCTCAGAAGGCACTGGAACTGAATGGAGCGACGAGTTTCTCAATTGGAGAACAAGATGAAAAAGGTAAAAAAGAGTTGAAGCTCGGAGTAAAAAAAGTTCTCAATCGCACACAAACAAATAAGAGAACATATAGTAAGAGATGAACAAATTCAAAAATCTCAAGTAACAATATAGTTAATAATATATTCTTTCCTTGAATAATCTCTCGTTTGATGAACGTTTACTTTGCACCGTGTCTATTTACAATTTTCGACTGTAATAGCCTGGCTATTTTTGATGCTTGTCAAATGCTAAACGTACCCTGTACCGGTAGAGAACAAACCCCAAGTGCAAGACTCGCCGTACAGTTTTATGACACTCAGTCCAAAAGTTGGTAGGCATTTTGTCAGTTAGTATACCGGATACGTAAACTTGACCAAAGATGTGTTTCTTCACCGCCCACCACTATACCACTGTTGAACAGATTTTTTGATTGCGCTTGCTTTCAAAAGCATTTCTTCGAACTCATCTTCACTTTCACTTAAAGCTGTAATTGCACCTCCTGCCCCTATCTTCACATCCCAAGATAAATTTTCATTCTTTTCTACATCGCTTGAAGGCGTTACTACTGCAGTTCTAATGACGATATTCATATCCATAGAACCGTTCAAACTAATATATCCCAAACACCCTGAGTATGGACCACGACTGTTTCCTAGTTCAAGTTCATCTAAAATATCAACAGACCTGAGCTTTGGAGCTCCAGTCATACTACCACCTGGAAAAGAAGCAGATATGACATCAATCGGAGTATGCTTTTCGTCAACGATGCCGCGAATCGTTGAAACCATTTGATGCACTGTTGCAAAAGATTCAATTCCCATCAATTTCGGCACATGTACTGACCCTGCCTCACATACCCTACTCAAATCATTACGTAGTAGGTCTACAATCATCAAATTTTCAGCACGATTTTTGCTAGACCTTTGTAATTCTTCTGCGGCTTTCTCATCCTCCTGCAGTTTCTCATCGAAGTCTGGATCGTCCTCGCTAGTAATGATTCTAGATGCAGTGCCTTTGATTGGTTTCGATTCAACTATAAATCTTGATGCGGTATCATCATTCTTTGAGACAAAGGGGGGAGAGAATTCCCAACCGTGGTCTAATTCACCATTTGCGTCATCGTAGGAATTTGTAGGATACTTGTTATGTTTTGTCACTGATAGGAATCGCTCTGGAGACGAACAGCATATGGAGACGGACGACTCATTCTGGGGGTGCGACTTCTTCCTATCGAAGTTCAAAAAGGCTGCGAAAGGCGCTGGGTTCCTTGAGCGCAGAATTTTGTATAGACCGAAAGGAGTACAAGACAAATTATTTGAAGAACCCTCTCGAAAAGAAACACGCGTCGATAGTTGATTTGTCAAACATAGCTCGTAACTCTCTCCATTTTTGATTTCTTTATGACAGCGCTCAATATCTGCAGAATATTCGTCCTTTGATCTTTTCAAATTGAATTGAAGATCGTCATCAGTTTCCAATAGTGATTTCTTTCCGCTTTGCAATTCATCACGCGTCGAAAGTGCTGTAACTTTCACAGTCGTTTCCCTCACCCACTCAACAATTTCATTGGACGAGTCAGAAGCTTCAACCACACCAAGGAGGTACCACTCATCTCTCCAGTGGTCATACACAAGACTTCGATCAGCAAATAAAAAGGCCGCAGTTGGTACCATCGGGTTGGAGGAGCCATCCGGTTCTTTGTCATTAATTGCCACTCCACATGCTTCTTGTTCACAAATTAAATTCCTTGTATCGTGTCGCACTTCATAACCAAGATAACCTACGAACCCCCCACGAAACCCAAATGGAACGGATTCTGACACACTATTGGTGTGCCCAGCAGCAGTATCTGTGGCATCAAAGCTGATTTCTGTAACCGTATCTGTGACACCATTTGTTAATATTTCGCCCCGGAGGTAGGAAATTATATCTTGAGAATTCTCGATTCTTCGCCTTGTCCCATCCCCCGGCTCAGTGACAAACAATCCACGATTTTCTATCTTATGATCTTTGCCCCAGTATTCAACCTTTTTACACAAACGTCCAAGATTTCCACCCAAAATTGAAAATCTACTGTTTGAATCTATTGGACATCCTTCAGTTCTGCCAAATGCACTAGGTTTCTTCCTTTCTTCTAGATCGGCATCTTTCCGGCCTGTGCTACTATCAAGCCAAAATGAATCATCCATTGACGCAAATAGATTTTCAAAAACGACCTCTGGCGAAGGCAGGCTCTTGTCTGCCTTTGAAATTTTGTGCATATATATTTTGTGTTTGGAATCACTTGGCTTCACACCAGAAAGTGCATCGTCGAATGCACCTTTGAGGACACCCTTCTTTTTCGCTTGAGCCGAAATATTCCCGTTCACATATTTAATGTCATGGCACCTGTCGACGCAGAACTCACAAAAGTTTCTGAGAATTCGATATCCAAATTCCCCAGTACCAACACTCTCTGGATGAAACTGAACACCGTAGTGTGGGTTCACTTTGTGTTGTAGAGCCATGCATATTTCCCCATTTCCATTCTCAGCATCTGTATCACTCATACACCATGCAATAGGTTCAATAGCTAGATTACTTTGTTCTGATTCCGATGGGAATTCAACGACGAGTGAGTGGTATCTGACTACATCGAAAGATTGTGGAATGCCTTTGAATAAATCACATTTTTTTATTTGTTCGTCGCCGAGAGAGTCAAAATTTGCATCATTCTCTGCATGCAATCGATCGTCTAGTGGAACATATGAAACATTGCTACTCAGCCCATGCACCGGTCCAAATGGTGCCAACTTTACTTCAGCATCATAATGGTATCCCAGTGCTTGATGCCCTAGGCATATCCCCAATATCGGGAGATCAGGATTCTCTCCAATAGCCTACCATCATTCCAAGTTTAGTAAGCATTTGATTGTATATGAAGTGTTTTCAAGAAACGCAGAATGCAACCAAAGTCAGTCAGTTACTCACCTCTAAACAAATACCCATATCTTCTTTCCTCTCCGGTCTACCAGGTCCAGGACTGATTACAATTCCATCAACTGCACCAACATCTTGAATCAAATCCTTCCAAGAATCATACGCATCATTTGAAACCACTATTGGAGGTTTCTTGCACATTGTGCTCAGGTAGGAATAAATATTGTACGTATATGAATCATAGTTGTCCAAGAGTATCAGTTGTAAGTCGAGCTTTTGATTTTGGTAGACTTCATATTCTGAAGGAAAGGATCTATTCATCGTTTCTAAATGTTCATCTGTCGAGTTTATTGCAACAGCCTCATACTTGATAGAACTGTGCAGAGGGGTTAAGGGTTTCCTCGTTCTCAGTCTCGCAAGAACATCATTGTTCCGCACTGAATCTTTTGCATAACTTTGAAGATGGGATTGTGACGTTAGAGCGAGACTTTTGTGTACATTGGGATGCAACATCCACGCGTTCACAACATGACAGACCTGACTGGATAGAACCAGAACAAGAATAAGTGGAACCACACCTGGACGACATGGCATTGGTAGAAGATCGCATCGTATCCTGCAGTGTTTTTTTGTTGTGCTTGCTCGTCTCATTTTCCTTTTCCTATTCTTGGAAGGTTCAGTATACCTAATCAGAGGAGAATTTTTGAACTTTTGTACTGATTATTTGTGAACCAAAGTTAGATTTAGGAGCCTAAGCGATTGCTGTATGTGGCTCAGAGTTATCATACATATGTTAGTTGTGAGTTGTGTTGTTTGTTGTCTCTGTGTCACTCGTTCTCAGTTCTCTCTTCCAAGAACATGCTTCGATTGGATACCGACACGCCAGATGTGTACAGTAGTCACGAGTCAGAGTCCGCGAAGCAAAACGGGATTGATATTATTTTAAAAACACGTGGCCTCATTATTATTATGATGACCGACCAAAATAATTGAAAATGCTGCATGAGAATGACATCATCCGCCCCCCCCAAACAACCCCAACAAATAAACTGAGAAAGAACTTTGGCTTCCCACCAGCAGAACAAAACAGGAAAAATATTGAAGAAAATCACTGAAGTCCACGTAAAAGCACTACGTTCTGTCACACTCTTTCGACCTGTACTGCACTAACCCACAGCCATACAAAAATAAACAATGAAGTTCGGAACTATTGCCACCGCCGCCTTTCTGACTCTCAAGAGCACCCAGGCTTTTGTTTCAAACAATCGCCCTGCGTCCTTCGCCAGAATAAGCCATGGAATATCCATGTCCTCCTCATCAAAAATAGAATCTACAACATCCAGCGACGCCCAAGTCTATGAAATGTCACCTGAGTTCGAAGGTGTCTTGGATCAAGTTAAATCTGCCCTCGGTGCTTCAGTTAAGACCCCCTCCATGGAAGGCCCACTAGCTTACTTCGCAACAGAATACTTTACTGCCTGCGACAACGCGAACAAGGCTGGAGATGAGAAGGTTACTCCTCAAGTTGCCGCCAAGAATGTACAGGACGCATTGCAGTATTCTATGCAATATGGATTGAAAGAAAAATTCGAATTTGGCGTAGTACACGAAGCTTTTAGAGGAGACCCTGAGGAAGAAGATGGAAATACTATCGACTTTTATAAATTTGGAAATGATTTCTTCGCCCCCGTCGTGGATGCTAAAAATTCTGTCGTCTTGGGTCAAGAGGCTTTGGACAAGGCTATGGAACAGTTGGCCAACGGAGAGAATGTAGTGTTCTTTGCTAACCACCAGTCAGAGGCTGATCCTCAAGTCATGTCCATCCTTTTGGACAAGGCTGGACATGGAGAAAAGGCAGCAGAATTGGTCTATGTTGCAGGGCACAAGGTTACCACCGACACCCTCGCCATTCCCTTCTCCATGGGACGTAATTTAATCTGCATTCATTCAAAAAAGCACATCAATGCTGATCCTGACACAAAGAGCATCAAGTCCAGGCAAAATATTTCTGCCATGAGTGGTATGCTGAAGAAGTTGAAGAAGGGTGGTGCTTGTATTTGGGTTGCTCCCAGTGGAGGTCGCGATCGCCGTGATGTTGAAAGTGGAAAGGTTCCAATTGCTTCTTTTGACCAAAAGACCATTGATATGTTCCGTCTCATGGGCAACAAGTCCAAGGTTCCTACTCATTACTACCCTATTAGCATGGTCTCTTACGATCTTTGTCCTCCCCCAGATTCGATTGAGGCTGGAACTGGCGAACAGAGAAATGTTAGGTTCAACCCTTGTGCCATTAAGATTAACGATGAATTGGTAAATGAGGGAGGTGTTGAAACTAGACATCTCTTCACTGAACAGGCTTTCGCAGGTGCTGAAAAGGGTTACGAGGAATGCTTGAAGGCGCTTGAGTAAATTATCAGTAAATACATTTAAAATTAGAGGAACGTGTTTCTAGTTTTGGTAATACGATACACTTTTGTGATTGATGTTCAAAACTACAGTAGGGATATCATTTCAAAAATCGTTGAGAAGCGGTGGAAGATTGTTGTTGGATCATCTGTAACTACGCTAACAGATACAACTAGTCGCTAGCATTGTTATCAGACGAGCCTTCAATTCACGCACGCACCTACCTGTACCGGCGGTAGTACTTGTAGCCTACCTGAAGTATTTTTACCAGCTCGACTATCAATTCACGCAATGCACACCAATAAATCCGCTAGCTGGAGATTCACTCGAATTGAATTATAGTCATTCTCATCAACGAACCATTTAGACTGCCATTGGCGCCTAACAACGGAGAACTCCTCCGTTTTGAGGCTAATAGATTTCATGTTACAACGAAAGTGGTACAAACCGATCCTTACATTATTTATTCGATGCGAGTTAATGATCTATTTGCGACCAGGGGCCCGTGCCTGATTCGAGGTCAATGTGTCTATTTGTTTAGAAATTGACCTCTCTTTGAATCGATTATATTGCTGCAACCTAATGAGCCATGGCAATGTTATATATTTTGTTGTTCACATCAGTCGACACATTCAATTTGAATGCAAAGAAAGTGCTCGACGTCTCAGTTTAGTAGTAAGCATTTCCAACCCACTCGTTTACAACATCAATGATAGACTTGTTCTCGAGGAAAGCAGTAGCAGTTACAGTGATAAGTCCCATCATGGCCATACGTCCATTCATCATCTCAGCCTCCTCGGTAAGACCAGTCTTCATCTCGGGCATAAGTCCGTAAGGCTTGGTGTTGACAGCTCTCTCGTACATCTCTCCCTGGTTGGGGTCGAGGAGAAGAGGATCAGAGAAAGGCAAAGGGCAGATGGTAGCAGCAACTCCAACCAAGAAGAAGTGTACGTTAGCGATCAAGATGATGGCACGCTCGTTGGTGATAGTGTTCTTTCCAGAGATGGTAGCGAGAGTTCCCCACTCCTTAAGGTCAAGAGGAACATCAGCATCAGGGATAAGTCCATGTCCCTTAGCGTAAGCAGTAGCGCAGATGAAAACCCATCCGAACATAGCATGACGTCCGTTCCACTTCTCAGCCTGAACGGAGGGTCCCCATCCCCACTTAGAGAACTCAGGGTACTCAGCATCCCAGTCAGCAGTAGCCTTATCGAAATCAGAAGATACAAATTGAAGGTTAAGGGTAGAGTCGCTATGGGATTGATTTGAGAGTTGAAAAGTGGTTAAAAATCGCACAGAAAGCCAGACAAATATCAAGTCAAATACGTTTCCAGCGTGTATTAAAAGAAACAAACGCGTAGAACATCTGCATGTTCAAAGCGGAGGTATTTCTGTCATTTCCATTCATAGTTTTCCTCAACTGCTAACGAGAAAGCAAAATCGCGCATTTTGATTGGCCGAGAACCCCAAAAATGGCATATCCTTGACTTCTCAACCTCAACATGCGCGAAAATGATGAAATTCAAGCTGGAAAAACACTTGAATGAACGCCTTGCCTCCAATGAAAAAACTTCATACCTTACAACAGGAGCAACAGTCTTTGCAGTAAGAGGAGATGCGGGTGCGAAAGCAGAAGCGGCGCTAGCGCCAAGAACAAGAGCGGCAAGAGTACGAAGAGGGGCCATGGTTAATTTTTATGAAGCAGGTGTCATGCATGCGTTACTTGCTTGAGTTCATGAATTCTTGATTAGAGCGAGCTGCCGAGGATAGACATGACGTAGGAGAGAGAGGGGAGTATCCCCTTGGCCTCGCCACTTCAACCCCCACGAAAATAGGGAGCGCGCGATTTTGCGCGATTCTTCGCGAGAGAGGTAGAAAGCGGAATAATAGTTTTTTTTTAGCCGTCCTGTGAAATGACATTTTGGGGTTCCCAATGCCACCCCACCCTCGCTTCGAATAGTTTTTGACCAGAATTACTTGTATCTGTACGTACAGTACCGACGGGGGTACACACACAGTGAGTGCTGTGTGTGAGGTACATTACTTACACGCATAACGTCACAATAACACACACTACTAGCCATTCATTGAATCAATCTGATACCTGCTGTTACTATTACTTCCCAGGCATAATTAATAAAACCAAAGCCAGTCGATTAGTGTACAGAATACTTCACCGCATTTGATGCAATCGAAGTCCCAATGAATGCCAATTCCCGCAAACCAGAGATAGACATCTCAGCATTGACTGATGACAAGCTGGAATCAACGCTAGCTGTATCTGAAATTTTAACTCGGTTCCACAAACAGATTGCCGTGAACATTTCTGACGATGAAGATGGAGATGCAGATTTAGAGGCCAATGATGAAATCAATGACGCATCTGACCATGAAGGCCTCAATGCTATCCTTCCCGATGGGAAGAAGGACGTTTTGGTTAATGAAGGCGACGTTGTCATTTCACCGCAAGATGTCCTCAGTGCAATTGACTATAGGCACGATAACGAACGCTATAATCTTCTCTCATCTGTCATAAGCACCGTGAAGAGCTCAGAATTCTATCCATTGAAAGATCTGAAACGGGACAACCATGATAAGGATCTCGACAAATTACTTGAGGAAGAAGCTCAAGGAATTTGGAGGAGAATGCAAAATAGAATAGGGCAAGGGAGAATGAATACTGACGTCGATGTGAACAATCTTTTGGAAGTCATGGAAGTAAGGATGTCGAAAAACATTTCTACTGAAATGCTTTTCGATCATTCTAATGAGAAGCGTTCTAGTGGCATGCAAGCTTCTGCTAGTACTGTGTTAGGCGTCCCGAGTGGAAACTATTTGTCTACAATATTACCACAGTGTCTATTTGATGCAGAGAAATTCGAAGATATACCTATTGATGTGTCTTCATCGGATGGAAAGGATGCAAAATGTAACCAGCCAACTCTACCCGTACCTGCAAATTCTTTCACATGGAAAGAGTTGCTTCGTATCTCAACAATGATCTCAAAGGTGCCAGAGGAAGCTAGAGACGCAATATATACATCGGCCTTAACAAACTCAATATTAAGTGGGACAGACTTCAAAGACAAAGATCCCAAGCGTCCTAATATTTATATTCCGTATAAGGACAAGGTTTCCGGTGAAGATAAGCTTTTACTTTCTCGAATGTCTGAACTACGTGGGACAGATCTCGTTGCATTATGGGTTAGAGCACAGAGAGATACTGGTGCATCCCGTCATTTACTAGGTTTATTTGAGATCAGTGAGATACCAGAACAAGACATCTATCCAGAGAAAAACTCTGGACGGCAAAGGAATGAAGTCATAAATGTTGACGACGATTCAAACGAAGTACCAACAGAGATTTCATTTGTTCCGGATCCCGAATATGAGCTTGATTCCGGTCCTCGACATACGGCAACCTATGTAGGAAATCCAACCAAAATGAAAACCCGGATTGAAAAGGAGGCACCGATGATGGATAAGTTAGTTGAGTGGGCTATTATCAACCAGGTTTATTTCACTCAAGAGCATATGAGAAAACGGATTGATGAAGAGAAAGACTCATCTACGGACGTGACAAATGGTTCCAGGAAACGAAAAAGAGACGAAACGGCCACAATACGGGAATACAAAAGAAGTGAGGTGGATTTGAAGATGACAAAAGAATTGATGATTGCGTATCAGTCATATTTATTGAGATGGTTTTATCGCAGAAACAGAAACATACTCAAAATAGTGGTTTCTTCAAATACCTTGAATAACGAAGAAGTCATTGACTACTTGAGTTCTATGGACGTCGACGGTTCAAGAATAACGAATGGGATCAAGTCATATTTGAACTCCAAATTTCAATCAACAGACAGGACGTTGAGTCGAATTGATAGAAGGATCTTGCTTCATAAATATCTCGACTTTTCAGCATTTCAAGACTCGGTCTTTCATTTGCTTGAAGCCCTTGGATCGACTCTGTCGGAAAATGAAAATCTTTCCAACCAGCTCAAAGTTGCAGAAGATGACTTTGCTTTTCTTTGCGATGCAATTTTACCCAATGACAAAGATCACCATGTACCACTCATAAATATCCAATCGGAAGAAGATGAGATGCATGATGACTTGATTGCAAACAAAATTGCTGCACAACCAATGCCTTGGCACGAGGAGAAGTGCGATATGTGTTCGAAGACTATGAAAAAAGATACTAGCAAATTCTGTTGGAATTGTGGCAAGACAGTTCACACCCCTTGCATGCCATCCGATTCTTGTCCTCTCCCGACATCTCTTGACAATTACAAATATCTTTTAGGTGTGTACATGTCAGCGCAGGATTATCCTGATGAGCCCGATTTTGTTTCAAATTCAATAGAGTGGGAAGAAATGGAAATTGTTTTACAGAGAAAAGCATCTGAGGATGGAAAGTTGCCTAGATGGGGTATGACAATGCAAAATACTGAATTATGTGAGGAATCTTTAGATAAAAGCTGGCACAATATTATGAATCCTTTGAGGTGGGAAGAAGTAGACAACCTGAGCACGGATATTGATGCAATTCCAATCCGTGTGCCACACGTGGGCATGCTCGTCAAACTAAGTAAGGGTGCTGCAATGGAGAGCGGCCTGAAGTCAGGCGATGTGATTGTTGGAGTCCAGGTTTCACTGGGTAACAAGGCTGGTGATATAGCGACAGAATCCGAAATGAAATTATTCAAAGACATAAGTAACGGAGATGAGAGAAAACGCTTATTGGTGACCTCTTCACAAACGATGACCTTTCTCATATGTAGACCATCAAAAAATATTGTCAGTATTGCCCAGGACTTCAAAGATGCCGTCGTAAATGCTTATGAGAAAGTTTCAGAGATTCATAGTGATTTAATGAGTCGCCGGTGGTATTGTGGAAATTGCAAAGTTCAGGGAAATCCACCTTCCAAGCCCTTCGATGACGATGCGTCCCTTTGCCAGATGATTATTCGGCGACTAGGAATGGAACAAAGCTATTTACCGTTCAGCTACGAAGAACCGAAATGGAATGCCACGAATCACGACGATCAAGACGGAAATGATGAAAATTCTGGTGTGATCAGCATTGATTCTACACGTACAGAAGACAAAGATGGCTCATTACCAAATTTGGGACATTTCAAGTATATCAGTCTACGTCGGCTTGATGATATTGTCGATTCGCTCACGCCATCAGCGTCTCCGCTAATGAGTGACTCATCGTCGCACTACACCCCACCCTGGACAAAACGAGAGAGGTTGTGCTGGAGTAACGAAAGACTTCTGTCGAATCCATTCCAGCTTCTATGCGCAGGAATGATTTTGATTTTAAGAAGGGCGAAGGATCAAGGACTTAACCAACATGACCGACATGCCATTGTTTATGAGTTTGTGCTACTATTTATACCCTGGTGTTTAGATTATAAGGGGGGATGGGGAACACGTCTCACAAAAGGCCCTCCCGCTTGTGCTCAGAAGGCAATCGCACCATGGGTTTTGAAATCATGCAAGAGTTGTTCAGTTTGCCCAGTGGAAGATCTCGACTCTTTTCAGTGCACTTTTTGTCAAATGGAGACGAAGAAACAGACAACAATCGTTGAAGCCTCACTTCTTTCGGAACATTTGTCTTGTAATGAATTGCTTTGGTACGACTTATACTGTTCTTACATTGGAACCACTCTCCTCGTTCGAATTGATGATCCTCTTGTTACCAAAGTATTAAAGAAGACCCAATTAGTTGTCGATGAAGGTCGTAGGAATGTTGAATTGCTAGTCCTTTCATACGTTCCTAGAAGACTGATATCTAAAGATACAATGAAGGGGCTGGTTTGCGAGGAACCACCAGATACATTCGACAATCGCTGGCAAAGAGCAGAAGGATTATTTTATATACTGCCAATTTGCTCTCACCTTCAGATGAGTTTTATCTCTCAATTTTGCGATGTTCGCAAAGCAGGGGAATCTCCATCCGATTCTCAAATGCTAACTTTGGATGGAATCATTGCTCTTACACCCACCGAGTTGATGACTCGCATGCAGGTATCTCTATCGATGCAATTATCAGTTGACAGAGCAGTCACGTCAATCGCAACAAAATTTGGGAATAAAAAGCTTCCCATGATGGTCGTTGATGAGAACAGTCCAGGTAGCCAAGAATACTTTTCTAGTTCTACGCAGCGAAAAGTAATGGATTGCGATTATTCTGCTGTTGCACAAATACTTTGCTGCGATGATCTAGGTGGGGCATCAGATTCTCGCTTCTTCGAAACTCATCGTTTTAAAGGGGCACTTGATTTATGCGGAAAGAGTGTCAATTCCAAATCAGCGTCATTCATTTTAGGAGGCTTGGACGATAGACTTCCCCACATGCTAGCCTCGAAACCTCTAGATGCGGATACAAACGGTTCATACTACAGTCATCTTATGAAACAAAATAGAAGATCGAAGTGGCAGAAGCTCAAAGGGACAGACAAAGAAAATATGACAAATGGAAGTAGTTCTGATCTGAAATATATGAATGGCATGACTTCATTTGATCAATCATGCGCAGAGAAAGAGACAATATGTCAGGCATGGTACAATGATATGGTGTATTGGACACTCGGCAACAAAAATCGGAAGCAGAGAGTGCAAAATGACATGTTTTCCCTGCACAAACATGTATCAAAGCAAATTCTTTCGGAACCACATCCATTTAATCCCCGCCCCACTGATACGAAAAGAAGGATTTGTGTCCTTCACAGAGGATTCTGCCAACCTTTGGAAGACGACGACGAGTATCATATTGAATCAGAAGAAGAAGATGAGTATGTTCCCACAATTGATAGTCATGAAAGGAAAAGTGCTACATTCCATGGAAAAGGATGGGGCTTTGAACTTATCCGTTGGCGCAACGATGTAAATATGCTTCGTGTCGGACGCATTGTGCAATCGTCGCCTGCTCACCTGGCTGGCTTACGTACACACGATATTGTGACAGCCATCAATGGAAAACCAATTCAGGCATTATTAACAAAGACCGCTTTAGCAGACGAATTGCTAGGTGAAGTTGGAATCAAAACGAAAGAAGTCTTGGAAGTAAACCCGACAATACCGATTCTATTCAGTGTCAGGAACAAAGGTCCATTGCAGGGGCCCGTTGTTATCCAAATACTACGGTCAGACATCAATTTCAAAACGGCATATCCTCAGCAGCTAAACCAAGCCACGAAACGTCTTTCTCAACACCGCATTTCTTCATCAATCACATCAAAAGCGGCACGTTATCAAGAGCCCGTAAATATTACCACTCTCCCCCCCCCCTCAACAAATCCTCCTTTGCACCACTATCAAAATAATGATTCAGGATCAGTTGTTGCTCATGGTCATGGTCAAAGTAACGCATATTTTGCTCATCCTCCGCATCAGCCTCGCCCTCACCCTCAACAACAGGTCCAACACCAAGTCCGTCACCAACCTCAACAACATTACAGCAGTCTTCCCGAGGAATTGATCGACACGGGATCAGCGAAGCAGAGGGAAATCTTGAATGGTACTCATCTCTACAAAGCAAGTGTGAACGACACTTTCTTGACCTTGGCGGAAACCGCAGTGCTTGTTTATGCCATCAACCACAAACACCCAAAACTTTCCACAAGACTACTGAGCCCTAGATATTCTTTACGCAGGATAAACGATGAATACACAGAAAGAATCAAACCATTTCTCCAGACTAATGGATTTTCACCAATACCTGACCTCAATCCTTCGTTATGGCAGAGCATCCTTTCTTTTGACCACAAACGCATGCAATCTGAGACTGGGCCTACTATATTTGTCGAAGACAACTTTTGTTACAAGGAACCGAACGTAGTATTTCCGATTGACCGCTTCTTTGAGCAGTTCTTTCGTGCAGCAAAACTTAAAACACCATCTCGGAATCAACATGCAAACACGAATCTTATCGACCTTACTAATGCAGGCCAAAGTCCCGATAATGGTATTCCAACAGTGCCGCATCAGCACCAAGTTAATCATAATGGAGATATTATGCGCATTCGTGGGGGTGGCGATAACGAACATCTCCCTGTTGAAACGCCTTTTGGTCGCACAGAACAAGGTAGCGTTGACGGTACACACGAGAAACCAGCAGGTACAATATCGTCAGAAACTATACGGCTCTTGAATCAGATGAAAGAATCGGCTTCTTCTTTGCTAGGAGTACTTCCAGACGGAAGGTTTCTATATTGGTTTCTTTCGGATCCAAGCGCTGTGTATATTTGCAAAGAAGACAATGAAAAACTAGGTCTGACTATGAAAGTCGTTGAAGAGTTTAAGAGGAACGCTGACGAAGCCAGGAAAGAAAATCTCGCCTTCATTGAAACGGAGAATAGAAATCCTTACGCTTGTCCTTGGGGTTGTTGTATGAAACAAGATGATCAAGAAGTGAAAGGGCATCGCGTATTATCATTTGACACATTAAAACAGTGGCAAGATCACATAGATGCATACCACACGTATCCTCCCTCGCCGAAACACGCTCGCTTCAGACGTATTAGCGACGGCAGGTCAATCAAACATTTATGTGCCGATTTGACATCCCACCTTTGTTCCTGCTCGATATACCTGCATAAATTTGCATGTGAATATGATAGAAATATTGAAAGTGAAGAAGGATTCCTAAGGTCACCATTTTCCAAGTCAATGATATTTGATGTTCAGTCATTTCCTTGGGATGATCTATCCCATTTCGAAAATAAACGAAATATGAGTTGGTTGCTTCCTTCAATAAAGGTATGGAGCCGTCTAGCGCGCCTGTTCAAAATCGAAGATGACGGGACTTCTCGGCTGCTCAGTCCAATTGACTTGAGACAATGTAATCTCTACCCCAAAATTGGTAACGCTACAGATGAAAAGAAACTGATACAAAATATAGAGAATGGCATAAAACACGACATCTCAACCCCACACAATGCGCCGAATGAAATGGCAAAATTGAGTATGAAAAACTGCTCATGCAAACGCTTTCTAACAATGCCCTCAGAAAATCTAGATTGTCGAGTCTGCCGGCAGAAACATGAATCAATATTAAAATCCAAGGAAGGAGAGGAAGTGCATCATGGTGTTGGTTGCAGCTTGGTTTCGGACCTTTGCTACGCTGGTAACAAATCTGCTGTCCGTGAAAAGATTCTGCTTGCGGTTCAAAACATTCCACCAGCGAAAGGAGATTTACATCTTCTGAAGGTGTTCGTAATGAAAGTTGCAGCAAATATTCCGTTATCAATTCATAAACCAACCATGCCAATGTTTTCAGATCCACCCCTTTCCTCTTTCTGGGAACATATCGACAAGTGGATTCGTTTCACGTGCAGATGTTCAAATATTAGAATGATAGGTCAAGCGGTAATCATGTTGATTTCTTCAATCAATAGTGTCAAGTTGCCTCGGTGGTGGAAATCATCAAAATGTGGATGGGATTCTCCGCTAGTCCTCTTACAAAATCCTACAGTTTCAAGCATATCATTTTTCCTATTCACGTTTGATGTCGCAGTTTGTGAATACGCGGCCACTTCAAAGGATGATGAGAATCAATTTGTAGATGCACCATCTTTTGAGAACAACCATGATGCAGGATCACCAAACACTCCTCTTTCACCCACATCCCCAAACCGCAGTAAATCTCTTAGAGAAGGCTACAATCCGAAGAACGCTTTTGAGGTCCGTTTAGAGAAGATGGACGTAAAAGAAAAATACAAATTGTTGGAAGCATTGGCGGCTAAGTTTGGGTTGCAACAATATGATGATGAATACGAAGACGCGTGCATGACTTGTGGAGCTGGCGGTGATTTGTTGTGTTGCGAATATTGTCAGAATGTGATACATCAGCAATGCTCTGGGTATGAAGGCGATCTAGAGGATGTCATTTTCGTTTGTAATGAATGTGTGGCTGACATCACTACCCTCAAAGAAGCCTGGGACAACGAGAGGAAATAGGATATTTAGGATTTCGAAAATAGCTATAAAGGACGAATAAGCTAAAACGAGAGGTACTGTAAAACAATTGGGTTACATGATGGTTGTAGCGCTTTGAAATTAATAAAAAAACATCTTGGATAAAATTCAAAATGATAGACCTAGTAGACTACGTGTATCGAAGAGAGGAGGCGAAGATGGAGAACGACAAAGCTTTTGAGCTCTGAGGAACAGAGTTGCAACAATTGCCGCCATCTCTGCTCATTCAGGTTTTAGGATCAGGTGAAGTGCTAAACCGTGCACTAGTACTCAAACGTGAGTTTAAAAAAGCCCACCCACCCACCCGGGTGAGGCGATTGGATACTACAATTCAATCACCACTCATAGATACCATTAAGAGACTATTAGGCATAGTTTCACGGCACATTACATTATCTCTTTGCGTTGCACAATATTTGAATTCTATAATACCAAAATCGACAGGGATAGCTCCTCAGGCCATGTTAATGTACTACATTACTCAGCAGTATTAATGAGCATTTCATTTACTTTTACTTTTTCTGATACTTGTTAGTTTTTAAACTTGCTTGAAGATTCCACGTGAAATCCAAATCATTCAAGCACTGAATCTCTTCATCAGACAGTTTCGTTCTTGGCGTCTGATTCTTTTGGATTTTCTTGTAACTCTCAGCAAACTACACCATCGCCCAAGAGGAACATCCTTGCCAGTTGTAGGAACATCACAATGACCATTCGCTGTTTTGTAAGCCTTGAGCTCATGGATTCGCATCTTAAAACTTGCTTGAAGATTCCACGTGAAATCCAAATCATTCTTCAAGCACTGAATCTCTTCATCAGACAGTTTCGTTCTTGGCGTCTGATTCTTTTGGATTTTCTTGTGCGAAACTCTCAGTTCACTCAAGGTTCACTACACCATTTCCCAAGAGGAACAT
>Ga0115005_10000773_pt1 | contig 24859 bp, 32 predicted proteins | sample ArcOceMetagenome_FD_87163 | JGI IMG/M metagenome (GOLD analysis project Ga0115005, IMG submission 87163) | Marine eukaryotic phytoplankton communities from Arctic Ocean - Arctic Ocean - Greenland ARC118M Metagenome | ecosystem: Environmental > Aquatic > Marine > Oceanic | place: Arctic Ocean...
CGCTAATAAAAATGTTTGTCAAAACGTAAACGATTAAGTGAATATAAAAACCTTTTATTGCTTTTACTCTCTTTTTAGCTCTGATAAAACTGTCTTCTTGTATAAATTGGTTATCCATAGTTTTTATCTTTTTTAATTTGTTCTTCTGTTAATTCTTTGATTTTCTTTTCTTCCCAATCTTTTCCAAAACCTATCTTTCTAAATCCAGAAACAGTCATCCAATGAAAGAGAACTCCTGTTGCCCATCCAATTGTAGAAAACCAAAACCAATGAAATCGGGGCTCAAATTTTAGGTTCATAAAAATAATGAAAGGAATTACGAAACAGTAAACGGATAAATAACTGTAAAACGCTTTAATATCCTTCACTCTTTTTTGAGCACTTTGGTAACGTTCTTTATTATTAAATTCTGTTTCTATTATGATCTTCTATTATCTTGTTCTTTCATGTATTTCTTAATCTGCTTCTCTTCCCAATTTTTATTAAATAAGTTTGGAAAACCAAATACTTTTGCTGCATGAAATATTAAAAAGACGCCCCACCAAAAGAAAAAATTATAATTATCGATATCTGTAAATGCTTCTAAAAAGGAATCTCCGTGTGAAATGTCGCTATATATTCTTCTCCCTATAAATAAAAAATTAATGAGTAGATAAGTACCTAAATGTTTGTAGAATTTTTTAATTTCATTGACACTCTTTTGAGCTCTTACGTATTTTTCTGATTGCGTGTTCTGTTCCATTATTTTAATCCTTTTTATTCATAAATTCATCCACTTTGTTCTTTTCCCATTTGTCTATAAAGTTAACCTTATCCTTAAAAACAAAAAGTCCATGAATAGCCACACCAATAAACCACAATAATGCATTTATCCAAATATTTACTTTTAACCATTCTAAAGTATTTCCATTATCAATATAGCTTTCAAAAAAACCCATTATAGAATTGGAAAATAGTAAAATAGGTGCCATTATAATTACAAATATTTGTAAATGATTGTAAAAATCTCTAATTTTTTTTACTCTTTTTTCTGCTTGTTTGTATGTGCTCTTTTTAATATTAGATTCCATATAAATTATCTATTATTATTCTTTTATTCTAAGCTCTTCCCAGTTTTTTCCCATAAAAAAAGAAAAACCAAAAACTTTTAGCGTGTGAAAGACCAAACCAATTCCCCACATAATCCAAACTCCATAGATACCAAAATCAGAAAACATATTAAGAAAGGATTTATTTTCAGAAATTCCGTCTACAATTTAAGTAACGCTTAAAAATAGATTTATAGCAATATATACTGCTAAATGCCAATAATACCCTTTTAATTCTTGTACTCTTTTTTTAGCTCGAATATACTTTTGTTCTTCTAAATAATTATCAGATTTCATCATTAAAATTTAGTATCATCCATATATTTTTTTAATTGTTTTTTCTCCCAATTTTCACCGAAGAATACAGTAGAACCAAAAACTCCTAACCAATGAAAAAACAATCCTATTCCCCAGAAAAACCATGTAGAATGAACTCCAAAATGAGAAAAAGCATCTTCAAAAATATAACCACTTTTCATTAATCCAAATATAATAATTCCACTTATAAAAATGTTTACTAAAATGTAAACGATTAGGTGAATATAAAATCCTTTAATTGCTTTCACTCTCTTTTTAGCCCTTATAAAACGATCTTCTTTTCTAAACTTACTATCCATAACTATTATATTTCTTTAGGTTCTTCTTCCATTATTTTTTTTGTCTTTCTGTCTTCCCAGTTTTTACCGAAACCTAATAAATTAAATCCAAAAACAGATAACCAATGAACAAGAACACCTGTTCCCCAACCTAGTAAAGAAAACCAAAACCAATGAAAATGTGGTTCAAATTTTAAATTTGCAAAAATGATAATTGGTATCACAAAACAATAAACAGTTAGATGCGTATAAAATCCCTTTATTCTTCCTACTCGCTTTTTTGCTTGAATGTATTCTTGCGCTGTTATAAATTCTCTTTCCATATTATTTCTAGTTTTTATCTTCTTTCATTATTTCTTTAATCTTTCTGTCTTCCCAGTTTTTACCTAAAAAAATGTTATAATTATTTACTTCCAAGAAATGAAAAGCCAATCCCATACCCCATCCAAATATTGGAAACCAAAACCAGTAAAAACCAGGTGAAAATCTTAAATTTATAAAAATTAAAAACGGAATTACAATACAATAAGAGACCAAGTTTTGATAGAATTCTTTTAATTTTTGCACCCTTGCTACTGCTCTTAAATATTTACTATTTTCTAAATCGTCTGTATATATCATATTATTCATTTTATATAAGAGAGGTAAACTCACCTTAAATGTTTTGTTATTGTTTTCTATTTTAACACCTTTATCTGAAATTAAACCATACCTATCAGCAATATTTTGCAAACCAATTTTAGTGCTTTTCCCGATTGCTTCTTTCGGATTAATATTGTTTTCTATGATTAAATAATTACCTTCTTCATAAATATTTACGGTTAATGGTTTCGAAGATGAAACGACGTTGTGCTTTACTGCATTTTCTAACAGAAGCTGCAAAGAAAGTGGTACAATCTTTAATATATCATTACTAATTGACTCTGGAATATTAAATTTCACAGCATCTTCAAAACGCATTTCTAACAACTGCATATAGGTTTTTGCAAATTTCAATTCTTCTGTAATCGGAACTAAATCTTTATTTCTTTGTTCTAAAACATATCTATAAACTTTAGATAATTTTGTTGTAAATCTTTCTGCTTGAGCAGGATTCTCACCAATTAAACTCGTTAATACATTTAAGCTGTTAAATAGAAAATGTGGATCTAATTGATTTTTTAAAGACTCAAACTTTGCTGTTTCTGTTTTCGCTACAATTTCTTGTTTTGTAGACTCTTGTGTCATAGCTGCTTTCCAGTTTTTCATAAAACCTTTTGCATGAAAAAAAACTGCGACACCTAACGAGAAAACTATTGCAAATAAATGCGCCCAAGCTAAATCTACATCGAAAAAAATTTTAAAATCTTGGCCAAAAATTAAGATATACTGCACATAATGAATTATTAAAACCGCAAAAACAGTATAAGTAACGGTAGCAAAAATACCTGCCCAAACTCTTTTATTCGTTTCTGTAACCCAATCCCACTTCGTATTTAAATATTCATTAATAACGCCGTTTCCTAAACCTAAAATAAAAGAATACATGCTAGAAATTAAAAAAACTAAGCTGATTCCTTTAAAACTAAATTGCTGATTTATAACTACGAAAAAAGCACCCAACACTAAAGTCATTTTTAAACAAACAATAAAATCATCTTTTAATTTTATATATATGTTAGTGCTTAATGTTTTCATTTTTGAAGTTGATAATGTTAATTAAATTTACTAAAATTTAATCTCTAAAGATAATTTTTTATCTGTTATTGTAAATTTAGCATCCTCATATTTAGGAGGTCCAAAATTCATTATATTATTAGTGGCTCCATAATCTTCTATAGGCATGGCATTCGATTGAAAGTCCATTTTATTTTTATAATGATAACAGATAACTGCATATTTTCCAGCTTTAATGCTTTCAAAAATAACAGTGCTTTTTCAGTCTACAATTTTTAATTCTTTACCTTTTATTGGTTTCATTTTAAAATTTATTTTGTCATATAAAGCAAAACCTACTTTACCAGAATCTGAAGTTACATTAACGACAGTTGCAGTAATCGTTGTCTTATTTTCAGCAATTATAGAATTCGTAATGAATAACATTATTCCCATTAAAATTGATACTAAAAAATTCATACTATTTTTTTATTTTTATTGATAGCACAAAGATGCAATCTCATTAAGCTATTTAAAATTAAAGAATACCGAGTTGTACTTTTTTTAGTATGAACTGTATTTATGATACAAAAGAAGATAGCACACAATAAAAAGTGAATCCCTTTTTTATTAAGAATTATTAAAAAAGGATTATTTGACGCTTATTTTAATTAATTTACAACTCAAAATACAATTTTGTTTAAATATGATAAAACTGATAAAAAAACAGGGGTATTTTAAAGATACCTTTAAAAAAACATATACTTTAGCAACATGATTACTTCAACAAGAAATAAATTATGTACTTCAATAGCCCCCAGTTTGCGTTTTCGCAGCAACCGTCGCTAATCTTTTAAATTAGTTACGAAACAACCTATTATAGTATTTAACCATTTATTTTTTCATCGTGAATCTTTCTTATAAAACGTACTTACAACCTCTAGTTATTTTAAAAAATAGCAATAAAAATGTACGACGCAGTTTCCCCTTCCGCCCTTTGGGGTAATATATATTTATGGAATATAGGTGAGTCCGATTCTACATTGAAATAAAAAAACAAATAACAACTTTTATAAAATAAAAACACAATGCAATGGAGATTGTAATTGCTAATAAATCACACATAGTTTACGCTGAAATCATCTGTAATACTATTGCAGAAGCTGCAAAAGTTAGAGGTACAGGTATTGCAAAACGAAAGCCAGAATACGTTGCTACAAAAATGGAAAATGGTAATGCCGTAATAGCTTTAGATGATGGAAAATTTGCTGGATTTTGTTATATCGAAAAATGGGGACATGGAAAATTTGTAGCCAATTCAGGATTAATTGTACATCCAAATTATAGAAATATTGGACTGGCGAAACAAATTAAACAAGTTATTTTCAAGCACTCGAGAACGAAGTTTCCAGATGCAAAAGTATTTAGTATTACAACAGGTTTACCTGTTATGAAATTAAATAGTGATTTAGGATATAAACCCGTTACTTTCTCTGAACTAACAGATGACCAAACCTTTTGGGATGGCTGTAAAACTTGTAGAAACTTTGATGTTTTGACAAGAACAGATCGAAAAATGTGTTTGTGTACTGGTATGTTGTTTGATCCAAAAAATCAGAACAAAGAAGAACCTAAAGAGATTAGAGAAAACGTATTTAAAAGATTAAAAAATATTAAAGAGAACTTATTTCTAAAAAAAGATAAAAAATGAAAAAATTAGTAATCGCATACAGTGGAGGTTTAGATACCTCATATTGCGCCGTAAGTTTATCAAAAGAATATGAGGTTCATGCTGTGAGTGTGAACACTGGCGGATTTACAGAAAAAGAAATCAGACATATAGAAAGTAATGCTTATAAAATGGGAGTTACTGCGTATAAAAATATTGATGCAGTCGCTACTTTTTACAACAAAGTGGTAAAGTATTTAATATTTGGAAATGTCTTAAAAAATAACACATACCCACTTTCGGTAAGTGCAGAAAGAATTATACAAGCAATAGAAATCGTTGAATATGCAAAAAGTATTGGAGCTGAATATATTGCGCATGGAAGCACCGGTGCAGGAAATGATCAAGTACGTTTTGATATGATTTTTCAAACATTGGCTCCTGGAATCAACATTATTACACCCATTAGAGATCAAAAATTAACAAGACAAGAAGAAATAGATTATTTAAAATCTGAAGGAATTGATATGTCTTGGGAAAAATCTAAATATTCTGTTAATAAAGGGCTTTGGGGCACAAGTGTTGGAGGCGTTGAAACTTTAAATTCTGAAAAACCATTACCAAGTGAAGCATATCCTTCTCAATTACAAAAAGAAGGAGCAGAAAAAGTTGTTTTGACTTTTAAAAATGGAGAGTTTATTGCTTTTAATGGTGAAGAAAATAAACCAGAAATAAATATTGAAAAGCTAAACAACATCGCTTCTGTCTATGCAATTGGTAGAGACATCCATGTCGGTGATACTATTGTTGGTATTAAAGGAAGAGTTGGTTTTGAAGCTGCTGCTGCTTTAATTACAATAAAAGCACATCACTTATTGGAAAAACACACATTAACAAAATGGCAATTACAGCACAAAGAATATTTATCTAGTTTCTATGGAATGCATTTACATGAAGGTCAATATCTAGACCCTGTAATGAGAGATACTGAAGCTTTTTTACAAAGTTCTCAAAAAATGGTTTCTGGCAATGTTGTGGTCACTTTAAAACCGTATCATTTTTCTTTAGACGGAATTATTTCTGCACACGATTTAATGTCTGCTAAATTTGGTAGTTATGGTGAAGAAAATAAAGCTTGGACAGCAGATGATGCAAAAGGCTTCATTAAGATTTTAGGAAATCAGAATAAAATATATCAACAAGTAAATTCTTAAGCATGTTAGAAGTAGGTATTATAGGTGGTGCGGGCTATACCGCTGGAGAATTAATAAGATTGTTATTAAATCATCCCGAAACAAATATCAATTTTGTGTTCAGTACATCTAATGCTGGCAACAAATTGTATAAAGTGCATCAAGATTTAATTGGTTCGACTGAAAAACGTTTTAGTGATAAAATTAACACCGAAATTGATGTATTGTTTTTATGTTTAGGTCATGGAAATTCAACTGCTTTCTTAGAAATGAATAGTTTTTCTAATCACACAAAAATTATTGATTTAAGTAATGATTTTAGACTATTTGATGCTAAAAATTTCCAAGGAAAAGAATTTGTATATGGTTTACCAGAATTGCAAAGAGAATCCATAAAAGAAGCAAAATATATTGCAAATCCTGGTTGTTTTGCAACTGCTTTACAACTAGCAATTTTACCTTTAGCTGAAAATGGATTGTTACAAAATGATGTTCATATTAATGCCGTTACAGGTGCTACTGGCGCAGGAACTTCTTTGTCTGCAACCACACATTTTACGTGGAGAGATAATAACTTTACGCATTATAAAGCTTTTGACCATCAGCATTTAGGAGAAATACACCAAACTGTAAACCAGTTGCAACCTAATTTTGATTCTGAAATAAACTTTATGCCTAATAGAGGAAATTTTTCAAGAGGAATTTTTGCCACCACCTACACAAAATTTGAGGGTAGCATAGAAGAAGCAAAACAAATGTATCAAGCATATTATAAAGACGCAGCGTTTACATTTGTTTCTGATACCGACATACATTTAAAGCAAGTTGTAAATACGAACAAATGTGTAATTCATTTACTAAAACACGGAAATAAATTACTGATTACAAGTGTTATAGACAATTTATTAAAGGGAGCCTCGGGGCAAGCTATTCAAAATATGAATTTAATGCACGGATTTGAAGAATCGTTAGGTTTAAATTTAAAGGCAAATTATTTTTAGTCGAAATAAAGCTGCATTATCCGTTTGAACCGTTCGATTACCCAACCCGTAATCTTACCTTTTTTTAAGGAACGAAAAAAGATATAATGCAAAGCGTAATCTATAGGTAACGCAAAAAAAACAAGAAAGTATGAAAGTAGCAATTATTGGAGCAGGAAGTTTAGGACAATCTATCGCAAAAGGATTGTTGAAAAATAAAGTTGTAAGCTCTTTATATCTTACAAAAAGAAATCTAGATTCTATAAAAGAGTTTAATAGATACAAGGCAGTAACCTTAACTACTGATAACGAAGAAGCTATTAAAAATTCTGATATTATACTATTTGCAGTACAACCAAGACATTTAAAAGATATTCTAGAAAATTTAAAATACAAGCTTCAAAAGGAGCAGGTACTCATTTCTGTAATTACAGGTTTTTCGTTAGGTAAAATTGAAAATATAATTGGCAGAAAACATTATCTAATTCGAGCCATGCCAAATACAGCAGCATCTGTAGGACAATCTATGACATGTCTTTCTTCAAATGTAAAAGGGAAAGAAAAAGTGGAATTAGCAAAAACTATTTTTAATAGTTTAGGACGTTCTATGGAAATACCTGAAGACCAATTGCAAGCGGCAACCGTTATTTGTGCAAGCGGTATTGCGTTTTGGATGCGTTTGATCCGCGCAACAACCCAAGGAGCTATCCAATTAGGTTTTGAAGCGCATGAAGCACACGAATTAGCAATGCAAACTTGCTTTGGAGCTGCAACCCTATTAAAAGAATCTGGCAATCATCCAGAAGCAGAAATAGATAGAGTAACCACTCCGGGAGGCTGCACAATTGAAGGTTTAAACGAAATGGAACATCAAGGATTAAGCTCTTCTCTGATAAAAGGAATTAACGCTTCTTTTGAAAAAATAAACCAAATTAAAACAAAATAAAATGCCATTATTTAATGTTTATCCTTTATACGATGTTACCCCTGTTTCGGCAAATGGAGTATATGTATATGATGAAAATAATACGGAATATTTAGATTTATATGGAGGTCATGCAGTCATTTCTATTGGCCATGGTCATCCAAAATATGTGGAGGCAATTACAAAACAAGTTGCTAAATTAGGTTTTTATTCAAATGCCATTCAAAATCCATTACAAAAGCAATTAGCTGCTAAACTAGAAGTACTTTCTGGCTGCAAAGAGTACCAGTTGTTTTTATGCAATTCTGGTGCAGAAGCAAATGAAAATGCTCTAAAACTAGCCTCTTTTAAAACAGGTAAATCCAGAGTAATTGCTTTTAAAAACGGGTTTCATGGTCGTACTTCTGCCGCCGTTGCCGCCACCGATAATACAGCTATTATAGCACCAATTAACGCACAGCAAAAAGTAACAATTTTAGAGTTAAATGATATTGTAGGTGTAAAAAGAGAACTTGAAAAAGGGGATGTTTGTGCTGTTATTGTAGAATTTATTCAAGGAGTCGGTGGTTTAGATCAAGCAACTGCGCAATTTTTTGAAAAAGTCGATGCACTTTGTAAAGCGAACAACACCTTTTTTATTGCTGACGAAGTGCAGTCTGGATATGGACGCTCAGGAAAGTTTTTTGCCTTTCAACATTATAATGTTACTCCAGATATTATATCTATTGCCAAAGGAATGGGAAATGGTTTTCCTATTGGAGGTATTTTTATTCACCCTACTATTGAAGCAAAGTTCGGAATGTTAGGCACTACTTTTGGTGGAAATCACTTAGCTTGTGTTGCAGGTTTATCGGTCTTAAACGTAATTGAAGAAGATCGTTTAATGGACAATGTTAATGAAATATCTAAATACTTTATTAAAATTGCTAAAACAATTCCGCAGATAAAAATTATTAAAGGAAGAGGATTAATGCTAGGTTTAGAATTCGACTATGAAGTCGGAGACTTAAGAAAGAAATTAATCTACGATTATCAAATATTTACGGGTGGAGCAGCAAATAAAAAACTATTAAGAATTTTACCTCCGTTAAACGTAAAGAAAGAACACATCAATCAGTTTTTTAAAGCTTTGGTGCACGCTTTAAATACATAGAAAAGAAAAATATAATAGATGAATACCTTATTATCCATAGCAACTAGAAATAATGTTTTACTAACAATGGCCGAACTTCTTCAGCATGAAAGAGCAGCTATTATTAGCATAAACAAAGAAGATTCAGACGCTTATAAAGGTGCTGATATTTCTATGTTCGATCGTTTAAAAGTTGATACAGCAAAAGTGAATGAAATGATCGCTGCGGCTAAACATTTGGCTTCTCAAGAAGACCCTGTTGGTGTAGAACGTTTTAACTTTAAACATGATAACGGAATGCAGGTTTATAATAAAACCGCTTCTTTTGGTACCGTATTAATCATTTATGAAAGTAGACCCGATGTCACGGTTGAAGCTGCTGGAATTGCCTTTAAATCAGGTAATAAAATACTATTAAAAGGAGGTAAAGAATCTTTAAAGTCGAACCTGAAAATTGTTGATTTGTGGCATCAAGCTTTACAGCAACACAATGCTTCTACTGATTGGGTTACTTACTTACAATTTAATAGAACTGAAACCCAAACTTTTTTGGAAAAACCGTCCCAAAAAGTCGACTTAATTGTTCCTAGAGGAGGAGAAAATTTAATTGCGTTTGTAAAAAAGCACGCTACATGTCCGGTTATTATTAGTGGTCGCGGCAATAACTTTGTGTATGTGCATAAAGAAGCAGATATCGCTATTGCAATTGCTGTTATTTTAAACGGAAAATCAAAAATCTCTGCTTGCAACGCGGTAGATAAAGTTTTAATTGATAAAAATCTTCCGAATAAATCAGCTTTCATTCACCGATTATTATCTAGCTTAAAAGAGTTTAATATTCAGGTTTTCGGAGATGCAATCATTTCAAAATTTGGTACTGTAGAAGAAGTTTCATCCAACGATATTTGGTATAAAGAGTTTTTAGATTACAAAATTGTAATTGGAGAAATTGCCTCGAATAAAAACGCGATTGCTATGATTAATAAATATTCTGGTGGTCATTCTTCAGCAATTATTACCAAGAATGAAGCAGAAGCTAAATTATTTATGGAAAATGTAGATACCGCTGCAGTATACCATAATGCCTCTACCCGTTTTACAGATGGAGGTCAATTAGGGTTGGGCGGAGAATTGGCAATAAGCACCGATAAATTACATCAACGTGGCCCGATAGGATTACAACATTTGGTCACCAATAAATGGTATGTTCATGGAAACGGACAAATAAGATAATATGCAAAAAAAGAAACGCATTTTACTAAAAGTAGGTTCTAATACACTTACCAAAGAAACGGATAATATTTCTAGAGGAAAAATTGAAGATATTGCAAACCAGATTGCAAAACTCAAGGATACCTGCGAATTTATAATTGTAAGTTCTGGAGCAATTGCCGTTGCAAAACAATTTGTAAAATTAGAAAGTAAACATGAAGACGTATTTGTAAAACAAGCGCTTGCTTCTATTGGACAGCCACATTTAATTAGAATTTATCAAGAGATTTTTAGAGAATATGGGTTATTAAGTTCTCAATGCTTACTCTCCTATTCCGATTTTGAAAAGAAGGAAAGTAAAACTAATATCGTAAATACCATTAATGTTTTAGTACAAAATAATTACATTCCTATTATCAATGAAAATGATACCGTTGCTACTGATGAAATTCAGTTTGGTGATAATGATAAATTAGCAGCTTTAACTGCCACTTTATTAAATGTTGATCTATTGATCATAGCCACGAATACATTTGGTATTTACACGAAAGAATCTATCCAAAATAATGCTCCAAAAACAATTGAAGAAGTTCTGAATTTTGAAGCTTTAAAAAAGGAGGTTGTTAATTCTAAATCTTCTCACGGAAGTGGTGGAATGGCTTCTAAAATTGAAGCTGTAGAAATAAGTAAAAAAGCAAATATAGAAACATGGATAGTAAACGGATTAAAAGATAATTTTATCACTAATGCCTTTGAAAGTAAAGTTCTGTTCACAAAAATAAAATAGTAAAAAATGAAAAATTACACCTCTATAAGCGACATTGATAATATTACTACTTGGATTGAAGAAGCGAAAGAGATTAAAGCCTATCCACTAGCAAATATTGAATTAGGAAAAAACAAAACAATAGGATTGCTTTTTTTTAATTCAAGTTTACGCACACGATTAAGCACACAAAAGGCTGCATTGAATTTAGGATTGAATCCTATTGTGATGAATGTTTCTGGTGATGCTTGGGGCATTGAATTTGGAGATGGAACAATTATGAATGGGAACACAGCAGAACATATTAAAGAAGCTGCGGCCGTCGTTTCTCAATATTGTGATGTGATTGCTGTAAGAGCTTTTCCTACTTTAACTGACAAAGAAAAAGACGAATCTGAACATGTTATAAAATCATTTGTAAAATTTGCTTCAGTCCCCATTGTAAGTATGGAAAGTGCTACTGGTCATCCTTTACAAGGTTTAACGGATGCAATTACCATTTCTGAAAACTCCACAAAAAAGAAACCTAAAGTAGTGTTAAGTTGGGCACCACATGTAAAAGCTTTACCCCATGCTGTTGCAAATAGTTTTGCACAAGCAATGCAAAAAATGGATGTAGAGTTTGTAATTACAAATCCGGAAGGCTATAATTTAAGTCCAGAAATCACAAAAGACACCCCTATTTATCACAATCAAGCAGCGGCATTTAAAGATGCAGATTTTGTGTATACTAAAAACTGGAGTTCTTATGAAGCGTATGGAAAAATACTAAAGACCGATACTGACTGGATGGTTACCAAAGATAAAATTGGTACTGCTAAATTTATGCATTGTTTACCTGTAAGAAGAAATGTAGTTGTAGAAGATGCCGTCTTAGATAGTCATAATTCTTTGGTTATTGAACAAGCTAACAACAGAACCTATGCTGCGCAATTGGTTTTGAAAAAAATATTAGAAAATGACTAAAGAAAAACTATCCATCATAAAAATAGGAGGAAATATTATTGAAAATGACCCTTCTTTAAGCTCATTTCTAAAATTATTTTCTAAAGTAGAAGGAAAGAAAATTTTAGTACATGGTGGCGGTAAACGCGCAACTGCAATGGCTTCTAAGTTAGGTATTGTCTCTAAAATGGTTGATGGTAGACGAATTACCGATGCAGAAACTTTAGAGGTAATAACGATGGTTTATGGCGGCTTAGTCAATAAAAATATCGTTGCTCAATTACAAGCACTGCGCATAGATGCTATAGGTTTAACGGGTGCAGATATCAACAGTATACAATCGGATAAACGTCCTGTAAAAGAGATCGATTTTGGATTTGTTGGTGATGTTAAAGAAGTCGCTTCAAATTCTATTGAGAAGCTTATACAGGCTAATTTTACGCCTGTTTTTTCTGCGATTACACATGATGGAAACGGACAGTTATTAAACACAAATGCGGATACCATTGCAAGTCAAGTTGCCATAGGCATGAGTAAAATCTATGAAACCTCTATTTATTACTGCTTTGAACTAAACGGTGTATTAAGAGATATAAAGGATAAAAATTCAGTGGTTAAACATATTAATGCTAAAACCTATCAAACCTTATTAAACACTGGCATTATTGCTAACGGAATGTTACCGAAGTTAGAAAACTGTTTTGATGCTTTAAAAAACGGAGTAAGCAAAGTAAATATGGGAAATACATCTATGTTAACAAAAGAAAATGATAATTTTACATCTATTACCTTATAAAAAATGAGTGTTAAAAATTTAACTAAAAACGCAATTTCTCTTCTAAAAAAATTGATTGAAACACAATCATTCTCCATGGAAGAAGAAAATACCGCAAAACTTATTGAAGGTTGGTTCCTAGACAATGAAATTCCGTTTAAAAGAACCAAAAATAATATTTGGGCAACCAATAAATATTTTGATAAAAGCAAACCAACGATGTTACTAAACTCTCATCATGACACGGTGAAACCAAATTCTGCCTATACAAATGATCCTTTTAAAGCATTTGTTAAAGAAGGCAAATTATACGGTTTAGGAAGTAATGATGCAGGTGGATGTTTAGTTTCTTTAATGGCTACATTCACACATTTTTATGCACGAAAAAACTTAAGCTATAATTTGGTCATTGTGGCTTCTGCCGAGGAAGAAAATAGTGGTAAAAACGGTTTAAATAGTATGCTACCGATTATACCTCATATTGATGTTGCGATTGTTGGCGAACCCACCTTAATGAACTTGGCTGTTGCAGAAAAAGGTCTGGTTGTTTTTGATGCAGTTGTCGCGGGAACACCAAGTCACGCAGCGCATCCAAATAATAACAATGCAATCTATAATACCATTGAAGTTTTACAATGGTTTAAAGATTTTAAATTCGAAAAAACTTCGGAAGCTCTTGGGGATGTGAAAATGACGGTAACTCAAATTGCTGCTGGCTCTCAGCACAATGTGGTACCTGCTCATGTAGATTTGGTGGTAGATGTTCGTGTAAATGATGCCTATTCAAATCGAGAAATTGCAGCCATTTTGCAAGAAAAATCGCCTTGCACAAAAATAACTCCAAGAAGTTTACGCTTAAATTCCTCTGCTATTTCGATAACGCACGATTTAGTAAAAGCAGGAATTGCAATGGGAAGAGAAACATATGGTTCACCAACACTCTCAGATCAAGCAGCTTTAAGTTGCCAATCTTTGAAATTAGGGCCGGGCGATAGCACACGTTCTCATTCTGCGGATGAATTTATTTATGTTGCTGAAATTGAAGAAGGAATACAAATTTATATTGAATTATTGCATAAGGTAATTGTTTAATCAAACACAAATAAAATAGATACTGGCTTGTACAGGATTAAAAAACATAAAAATTATGAAACTTTGGGATAAAGGATTTTCAATAGACAAACAAATAGAAAAATTTACGGTAGGTAATGATCGAGAAATTGATATGCATATTGCAAAATACGATGTGCAAGCTTCTTTAGCGCATGCAATAATGCTTGAATCTATAGGGATTATTACCACTGATGAATTAAAAGACCTAAAAAAAGGTTTGCAAGAATTAGCCAAATCTATTGAAAACGGAACCTTTCGTATCGAAGCTTCCTTTGAAGATGTACACTCTAAAATTGAATGGGAATTAACCAATAAATTGGGCGAGGTTGGTAAGAAAATTCATACGGCTCGTTCTAGGAACGACCAGGTTTTAGTCGCTTTACAATTGTATTATAAGGAGAACTTAGCCGTTATCAATGATAAAACCAAAACTCTTTTTGATACCCTTTTAAAACTTGCTAAAACGCACAAAGATAGCTTACTACCCGGTTATACGCATTTACAAGTGGCGATGCCGTCTTCCTTTGGCTTGTGGTTTTCTGCATACGCAGAATTGCTTATAGACGACGTGTATATCCTAAATGCAACTGCTAAAGTTGTAGACCAGAATCCTTTAGGTTCTGCTGCTGGTTATGGAAGTTCTTTCCCTATCGACCGAGAATTAACGACCAAAGAACTAGACTTTGCTACTTTAAAATACAATGTTGTTGCAGCACAGTTAAGTCGAGGAAAAAGTGAGCGTTCTATTGCTTCAGCTTTGGGCGGCTTGTGCAATACAATGTCTCGTTTTGCAATGGATGTTTGTTTATATATGAGTCAGAATTTTAATTTTATTTCTTTTCCGGATGAATTAACAACTGGTAGCAGCATTATGCCACACAAGAAAAACCCTGATGTTTTTGAATTGATTCGTGGAAAATGTAATAAAATTCAAGCTTTACATACTGAAATGGTGCTCATTACCAATAATTTACCAACAGGTTATCACAGAGACTTTCAATTATTAAAAGAAAATATAATCAATGCTTTTGAAGATGTAAAAGATATTTTGGACATCTTTAATTATTCTATTCAACAAGTAATTGTAAAAGATATCGATTTAAATGATGAAAAATATCAATACTTATTTACAGTTGATAGCATCAATAACCTAGTTGTTGAAGGCATGCCTTTTAGAGAGGCTTATCAGGAAATTGGTGGTCAAGTGCAAGCTGGAACATACAAACCAGATTTAGGAAAGCAACATTCACATGTTGGTAGTATTCATAATTTATCTTTAGATAAAATTAGAGCGAAGTATCCGAAATAATAATAATAATTAGAGAATCCATTTAAAAAACGGCTTTAATAATATTATTTCGAATTCTATATTATGTTTTTAATGCTTAAAAGCGAATAACCGAGCCTATAAAAATAATTTGCCTGCAAATTTAATTCCTGTTAATTCTGCCATATCTTTTTTCCATGTAGTAATATCTCTTTGCTCAAATTGTTCCAAATGATTATGGCCACATTCTCTTGTCATAAATTTCATTAGTTCTGTTGAAGCAGAAAAGAAATTATATAACTGTTGTGCAGATTTATCTATATTCAATAATTTTCTCAATTCAGGTTTTTGAGTTGCAACTCCGGTTGGACAATTGTTTGTATTACACATTCTATCGGCTAAGCAGCTGATAGATTGCAGTGCAGAGTTGGACAATGCGATACCATCCGTACCTAAAGCTATTGCCTTAATAAAATCGTCAGAAACACGAATGCCACTGGTAATAATTAAAGTTACATCTTTTCTATTTACTAAGAGCTTCAGGAGTAATCCCTAAATAAGATGCAATCAAATACTGAGGAACTCTATTGAGTATTTTAGAATGTGTTTCTAAAAACATGTTATACCTTTCTTGAGCCGATGCATTCATGAGCATTATTACTCTTTTTTTCAAAACAGCAATTCGTCTAGCCAATAAATGCGCATTTTCTCGAAGTTGATTTATGCTAAGTTAGCAAGCTTAAAACACTTGCGATCAAAAACAATGACTTCCGATTCTTCTATACAATCAATATACAGTTCTGTCGGTTAATTAAATTCTTGTGATTCAATATCTGCTATAATCCAACCTTCTGAAGCAAACATGAAAATATGTTCTTTTCCTTTTTCGTCAATAGTATAACTTTTTAACAATCATTTTTTTACATAATAAGCTAAAGAAGTATTTTCATCTGTCTTTTGAATGATTTCTCTTTTTTTTTTAAATGTTTTGTTTTAGCATTTATGTCAAGCGTCAATATGTCGTTAAATTTTTCCATTGTGTTATAATGTACATCAACCTTTTTGTGCTTGGTTAGTTGTGTTTTTTAAGCACTTAATTTATCAAATAAAAACCGAATAAAAAGTCTATGAGGACTTTCATAATAATCTTTTACCACTAATTAATTCTATAGGGTGTTGGCAACTGTAATTTTTCAATTTTGATGTTTTAATTATTCCTCAGCTACATATTTTTTCGTAGTTGACACATATATATGAAGTCAAATCTTACTTTGTTTTAGTTCTTCTATTTTTTATCAGAATAATTCTAAGTTATTACGCAAAATAAATCGAAAATTAGTGTTTTAAGAATTTAAAAAAAATTATTTTCACCCCTAAAATTTTAATTGTTGCTAACCAATTATTAATTAAATTCTATGTTAAAAGAAAAAAAAAATTATTACCGTATCATTTTTATGTTTCTAATAATTTCATGTTCACCCGAAAATGAAAACGATATTATCCAAACAAAACCCATAACCCCTGCCCAATATAATTCTGATGTTGTTGTTCGCTGGTTTAATCTAATTAAAGTATTGACGACAGAGACAGCAGGTTATACACCTCCTGTAGCAGCAAGGGCATTTGGCTACACTGGTGTTGCTTTATACGAGTCTGTCCAAGTTGGTACAACTAATAAATTGTCTTTATCAGGTAAATTAAATGGGTTAAATTTAGAAACTACCATTGAGGAAGGTTTAGAGTACCATTGGCCAACAGTTGCAAATACTACAATTGCGAGTGCTACCAAATTCTTTTACTCTAATGCCTCAGTTGATAATTATTCTAGAATTCTTGAGTTAGAATCGAAGTTTAACGATCAGTATTCAAATTATATTGCTGATGATGTAATTAATCGATCGATTACTTTTGCGAATGATTTAACTGAACAAATTATACTATGGTCTATAACAGATGGTGCTCATTCTGCTCAGTTTAATAATTTTCCGACCGAATACGAGCCTTTACCGGGTGTTGAATTTTGGAAACCTACCGCACCAAATCAACTGGCTTTGCAACCTTACTGGGGAAATAATAGACCATTTATATCATTGAATGTTCAAAACTCTATTCCTGTTGACCCACCAATTTATAGCACTGATGTTAATTCTACTTATTATGTAAGAGCTTTTGAAGTTTATGAAGTTGTAAATAATATATCACCTGAACAAACTATAATCGCTGAATTTTGGTCAGATGATCCACAAACTTCTGCTACACCTCCTGGCCATTCAATATCAATTTTAAACCAGTTAATTGATGATAATGAACTTGATTTATTAGCTTCTTCAGAAGCCTTTGCAAAATTAGCTATTGGCATTAATGATTCTTTTATTTCTTGTTGGAAGGTAAAATATTCAACTAATTACCCAAGACCAGTTACAGTAATCAATAATCAAATTGACGCTTCTTGGCAAACAATTTTAGAAACTCCACCATTCCCAGAATATACTTCAGGCCATTCTGTACAATCAGGGGCATTAGCAGTAATTTTAACTTCATTATTCGGAGATAATTATACATTTATTGATCGCACTCACGAAAATAGAACAGATATTAACGGAACACCGAGAGAATATTCATCTTTTTTTGACATGGCAGAAGAAGCTGCTGTTTCAAGATTATACGGAGGTATACATTTTAAAGAGGCAATTGATCTAGGATTAGAACAAGGATATCAGATAGGTGAACATGTAATTAATATTTTTAATAATGAAATGATTGATGATCATTTAAAAACACAAAATTAAATCTCCAATCCGATACAATTTTCATAGGCAAAAGATAAATATCTCAGACAAAACCTTTATCTAGTTTCAGGTCTTTTATCAGGTATAAGAATACTTTCGTTGAATAGTAAGTGTTTTTTATTTTTTTCAAGAGGAAAGAACTAACGCTTCTTTTCATACTATCTATATTATCTTTATCTCACTTGTTAAATTCATTAATTTCTTTTGTTGATTCGTAAAAGTTTAAACCATTTTAAATTTGATTCAAAGTCTGAAACTTCACACATATAATGAAATTCAAAATTGAATATGCACTAACACTTTTAATTGAAGAACAGCTGTAAGCAAAAGAATTAATTGAAGCAGATAAAAATATAATTATCATTTTGTACTACTTAACTTTTGTTAGTTCTTTTTATAGCTGCCAAGGTGTTTCTTGTTTCCAGTTAGTTTTATAGATTGAACTTTATTTGTTTTGTTTAATACATCTAATTCTTTATGATTAAATTTTTGTTCAGTTGTAGCATTTTTAAAATCAATACTAAATTCAGGTTTTAGTATAATGATTAACCGTTTTTTATTAATATTTTCAGTCACTTGAGAATATGTAATATTTGTTATGAAAATAAATATTATTAAAAGTAATGCTGTTTTCATGTTATTAGTTTTACTTGCTCATAGCGTGTTTGTATAAAATTTTTGCGTGTTTTAAGTACCTACTTTAGCAAATAAAAAACGAATAGAAAATCCGCGAGGGCTTTCATAATAATCTTTTACCACAAATTCATTTTATATGGTATTAGCACACTGTTTTTATTTTTCAAAAAAAAACCAACTTTATTCGGAACATACGTTCTCTTATTGTTATGTCTGTAAACGTAATAAACGTTCCAGTATATAAAAATTAAAGAAATGAGTATATTAAATGGAAAAGTTGCCTTAGTTACTCGATGAAATAGCGGTATTGGTTGTGCCTATGCTTAAGAATTAAAAAGTCCAGGCGCATCAGTTGTGATTACAGGAAGAAATTCAGATAGAACTCAATCAGCATCTAAATAACTAGTTGTATAAGGAATAGATTCAGATGTCAAAAGTATTTCTGCAATAGAAGACTTGGTATGAAAAGTAAAAACAGCATTTGGTGAAGAAGATATATTATTCGTAAATGCTGGTGTTTTTCAACCTGCCCCAATCAGACAAATAAGCGAAGAAATGTTTGACCACCAAATGAATATTAATTTTAATGGTGCATTTTTTACAATTGAAAAAATTCTATCAATATTGAATGATGGTGCATCAATTATAAATTTATCATCTATAAATACATATACAGGAATATCTAATACAGCTATTTATGCTGCATCAAAAGCTGCTTTAAATTCTTTTACACGAACTGCAGCAAAAGAATTAGCTCCCAGAAAAAATTCGTATTAATTAGGTAAATCAAGGTCCTGCTTCAATACCAATACTTGGTAAAATAGGAATAGAGGAAGAGCAATTAAATGGTTTTGCCGAAGTTATGCAAAATCGTATTCCTTTAAAGAGATTCGGGCAACCTGAAGATATCGCTAAACTTGTTACTTTTTTAGCATCTGATGACGCTTCGTTAATTGCAGGTAGCGAGCACAATATAGATGGGGGCATAATTATTAATCCTCTTTTAGGTTCATTTTTTTATTGATATTTGAAATGATAGTGCCAATAAATTATATTTTTGGAAGGGTAAAACGCTTCCACATTTTTACTATGCCAAGAGTAAAATTATTTAATGATCAAGAAGTCTTGACCAAAGCAATGAATTTGTTTTGAAAACAAGGCTATTCTGCTACTTCTATAAAGAATTTGACCAGTCATTTAGGTATGAATAGAGCAAGCCTTTACGATACTTTTGGTAGCTAAAAAAGTCCTTTGCATGCTATAGAAAATCAAATATTGAAGGATTAATTCAGTTTTTTGAAAGTCGTTCTAATATTAAAAATGGATTTTCAGAATTGTTCGATATTGCTATTCAAGAAGCGATATTTGATCAGGAAGCTAAAGGTTGTTTTGTTGTAAATACTACAACTGAACTTATTCCAAATAATGAAAGTTTGATACAAGTTATCGCGGATAACAAGCGAGATTTTGAAAACCTTTTTTATAAATACTTAAAAAAAGGAAAAGATAAAGAGCAATTAAAAACCAATCAAGATTTGTGGTCTCTGGCGGCTTTACTTTTTGTGCTCTGCAATGGAATAAAGGTCGTATCAAAGATAAATCTGGAAAAACAAAAATTAAAAAGTTCTATCGATTTAGCCTTAACTTTAGTGTGTTGAACAAATGTGTGCTAACGTGTTTGTATCAGATTAGTTGCTATGGTTAATAAATAAAAACTCACGTAGAAAGTTCGCCAAGATTTGCTTAAGTAGGCTATAACTAACAATGAATTATATAAGGTGTTGCCAAACCTTTTTTATTCAATTCCAAATTTTATAGTTATCGCACTCTTGATTTTAATTTTTTCAAATTCAATATCAATCGGCTTATATTCATCTGCGTTATATGAACTATAACCTCTAATTTGAATTCCAGCAGCTTTTCCTCGAAGTAAATTCATAATATTTGAATTTAAATCTGAAATATAAAGTGCTTTTCCAATTTTCTGATTCAGCGGTTTCAGCATCGATTCAGCTTGCATTTTTGCTTTAAAAACTGCCTTTTGTTTCATTTCAATTTTTAATTCTTCGATTCGAGAGTATTCTGTTTTATTTAGATGAACATTAGAAACCTCTATCGATTCAAGCCCAACGATTACTTTTCCTGCCGTTTCTGCGTCATAAACTAATAATGTGTATGCTTTATTTTTTAACACGTCTGTTCTCTTTAAAAAGTATTTTTTAAAATTACTTGTTACATCAGATAGAGTGAGTTGTTTTTTTGTGTCAATTCCGAGTCCGATTAGTTTCTTATTCATTCGGTGTTCCAACTCCTCAACAGAGGTTCTGCCTCTTGTGTCTTTTTCTGTAATTAATATTGTTAAATAAATTCGGTCAGGAATAACCAAAGTGTCAACTATTGCCATTGTTTCTAAATACGGTTGGTCAATAAAATTTTTTTCTTGAGAATACCCTTGTAAAGATAAAAGTGCGATCATTAATAATAGTCCAAATTTTTTCATTTTGTTTTTTTTTAATAAGTTCTTCATTGAATTGTTTTAACGAAACTATAATTTCAACTTTTTCATTAAAAGTCAAAATAAGTGAACGTTATTTTTTAGATAGTAAACCGGTCAATTCACACTATTTCTAAAATGCATGGCAACGTGTTTGTATATGGTTTGTTGCTTATTTTAAGCATCTAATTTAACAAATACAAAGCCAACTAAAAATCCGCGAAAACCTTCGCAAATAGGCTGTAAATTAGCAATAAATTTTATACGGTTGGGCATCGTACTATTTTTTGTTTTCGGAGGTTTCGTTTTACTAAATTTCTAAAGGTCTTTTCCTGTGAGATTGTTCTGTTTAGGAGGTTTTTTTTCACCCTTATTAAAGTTTTTTTTAGCTATTTTTTAAAGATTGTTTGTTATGAAAATTATAAGTAAAATTATTCCAATCATAAAACTAAAAAATGAAGTCCAATTTAATATCGATGTCAAATCATCAAATCTATCACTTGTAGTTTCTTTCTCATTCAATTCGTAATCAGTTGAAAGCATCGCAGTTTTATGAGACACTAAAATTGTTAGAAGTGAAAACACAAAAGAGCTCCAAGAAAAAATCAAAATCATAGTATCGGTTTGTTCTGTGATTTTTGTAATATCCTTAACAAAGCCTATGGTCAAAATTAGAGCTCCACTATTTAAATAAACTATTAATTTGTCAAATTCCTCTTGAGCATAATCTCTCATTTCAAGAAGATTTTTTTTTCGGCTCTTTTTTTCTTTTTTTCTCATTGCAATGGTTTTCTGTATGTGTTTCCAACGGCTGCGTGTAAGAATAGTATTCGATTTTGGAAGTAGTTTTTTTTTAAAAATTAAAATTAAGTTTTTTGCGAGCTACAATGCTCCTATTTACTACTATTTCCGCTATTTTTTCTTATACGTTGTTAGCAATTTTTTTTTATTCCTTCGTCAAAAACGCTGTTACTAGTAAGTTTTTATCAGATTCCATTTGGTTAGTCCAACCATCTATCCACCATCTGCCCTTTTCATAATGAAGTTGAATACTAACCAATCCTCTATTATTGTTAGTGGTTTCAGGTTCGTATCTTACTTCATATGCGCTCCAGACTTGAACGATATTTCCAAATTGACTAACTTTTCTTTTTAGTTCTTTTTCATAGAAATCTTTTCTCTCAGACAGCCTTAATTCGATTTGTAATGATTCCAATGTAACAAATTCAGCTTTCCCATTTTCATCTAATAAGATTATATGAGCATTTTTAGAATGAATATATGTATCTCTTTCAAATTCCCAAGGATCGCTACTTGAACCAGAAGCAACATCATAATATGCCTTTATTATTGCATCTACCGATTTGACGTCTTCTGAGTATTTTTCATCGGTAGTTTGTCCGAAAACTAAAGAACAAATCATTAATGCAATAGCGAATAGTATATTTTTCATAGTAATTTTATTTTTTGCCAGCGTTGTTGTATCTGGTTTGTTGCGTGTTTAAAGCAACTAATTTAGTTAATAATTACCGACCAAGAAAGTCCGCGAGGACTTTCGCAAGTAGGCTAGAACTAGCAATAAATTATACACGGTGTTGTGCTTAGTGCTTTATCCTTTCAATTTTGCAATTGCGTTTAATAATTTCTCGATTGCTGGAATCGATAACCCTTCAGTTTCTTTTGTTTCTAAAAAGTCGTTAGTTTTATTATTTCTAAAATATTTCTCCACTAATTTCTCTTTAATAACTTGTTTTTTGTCGTCTGATAATCCTTCAATAAACGGATTTATTGACGCTAATTCAAGTTCTGAATTTCTATTTATTGTTTCCAGTTTTCGGTGCTTTGAAGATTCACGCGCTGCATAAGTTGCAGGATACGACAATGCCGCTGCTGCAATAATTCTTATTAATGATTTAGTCCAATCAAAACCTTTTGCACTTAAATCAATAATAGTCCAAACTAACAATATTGAGAATACTGTCATAAAGACAATTGCCATAAAACGCCAAAAATTCGCACTCTTTTTATGGCTATCAGCAATGTTTTGATAATTTCCAGTAACTCCAACATTACCAATTAAATTCACTAGCGTTTTCGCTTCCCTCAGTTTAGTGTTAAGTTGTTTAACAGTCTCTGTTGTGTCAATATCAATACTTTCCTTTAATTCGTCAATTTCTTCACGAAAAGTTTCTTTAGCTTTGTCTATTTCTGAACGATAAGTTTTCTTGTCGTTTTCAAAGTTTTGATTATGTTCTGATTTTATGTTATTGAAGTTGGTCTGAAATGTAGAGTTCAAATTTTGTATTTCAGTTTCTTTTCCCTCAATTAGTTTAAGTAACTTTTGAATTTGAGTTTCTTTAGTTGTTAAGTCAGTTTTAAATTTTTCAATTTCAGTTCTTAGTTCGTCCTTGTCTTTCTCTAAAGATTTGTATTTGCTTTTAGCTGTTTTTTCAAAGTCAGCGATTTTACGAGAGAAATTAAAGTCAGCTTTGGCTACTGGAATCGGAAAGTTTTTAATTCTATTAATTGCTGCATTAAAATTGTTGGTTGCATTATTTAAATGTCCAATATTATTATTTCCAATGTAACTATTTACTTGTGTTATGCCCGCATTTCGTTCGTTACTTAAAGCATCCAATTCCGTTTGTTGCACCAAATCTGGAATTGTCAACTTTACTCTTTGATTAACATAAGAGAAAACTGTTTGAAAAAAAGAAAGCTTTTCAAGGTCTATTTTATTTTTAACATCATCATTTTCTAAAATTTCTTCCAAGGAATTTAACCTGTCAAATATGTTATGATTATCAAAATTTTCTGATGTCATTTTATTGGTTTTGGTTGGTTTTTCGCATTACGCACAACTCCTTATATGGAGAATAAACCTCCTGTTTACAGGTTTATATTTTCGAATAATAGGAACTTTTATGCCTTTTATTCGCGAGACGTTTATAGCTTTTTAACTACCGTTGCAGAGATGGTAACTATATTTTGGCTAACAGCTTTTTTTTTATAAATTTAAAAAAAATTAAGAAGCCAGTCAATCCCTATAAATGGTGAAATTTTTTCCTCCCTGTTTTTGGTAAAAGCTTGGTGATAATAACAAAAAAGGAAAAAAGTGAGACCTACTCCAACGTTCTATTTGTTGAAATTAATTTGAAATAAATTTAAATAGAATAAGAAGAATATACTTGCGGAAAACCGCAGATATAAATGTGGTTTACCGCAAAATAGCGGCGGTTCAGAAAAGATTACGACACCTCTCGATAAGAAAAAAGATAACAATTTAAAGGCCTTTACCTCCAGCTGCTATAGCAAGGTATAGAATATAATGCAGTGCACCATACCGTATTTTAAACACTTATATACATCGGTAGTGAAGTGCTATTTTTTTTTTAAGTTTAAAACGAAATGTTGGTGCTTTATACTAATGGCTAAAAAAACTTAAAATATCTTTTTAAAATTCGGCTTTGATAAAATTATTAGGCGGCATTTTCATTTCAATTTGTAAATCTTCGTAAAGCGGCGTTTCTTCATCTAAAAATTTTAATATTTTTTTAGCCGAAGTGCGTTCAAATAAATGAGCAAAAATAGAGAGTCCGCAAGAACTTTCGAAAGTAGGCAAAAAGCCAGCAATAAATTTTATA
>Ga0115005_10000774_pt1 | contig 24857 bp, 10 predicted proteins | sample ArcOceMetagenome_FD_87163 | JGI IMG/M metagenome (GOLD analysis project Ga0115005, IMG submission 87163) | Marine eukaryotic phytoplankton communities from Arctic Ocean - Arctic Ocean - Greenland ARC118M Metagenome | ecosystem: Environmental > Aquatic > Marine > Oceanic | place: Arctic Ocean...
GCGAGGCGCGAAGTTATAGCCAAGCTTTAAACCACCGGCCGTTACGAGCTCCGAAATCGGAGGCGCGTCATTCGTGATTGTGTCAGTTAAATCAGAAGCCTCAACACTAAATAACGCTCCAGATACATAGATGCCTGCATAGCCGCCTTTCCATGCCTCTGCATCCTGTGCAATTGCTCCAGAACCGCAAAGCGCAAGAACTGCCACAGCGCTCGCGATTGAAGTTTTCAATTTAATCAAAGTCATATCAAGTCCTCATCTTTCTGAAAGTTATCGTATGTACGTATGCAAAAACGAACCATTTACTTGCCAAGGTACCCACCGAAGATATTTGCGTCAGAACCGCTCATTACAAATACACCCCCAGCTTCGGCAGGTTCCGTACCCGCAGCATTCCCACCAAAAAAGTTACCTTGGTTTTCAAACAACCGGCTGGAGCCCATTACATCGGCCGTTACAACCTCGTCGCCATTGAAGATCGACAAGTTACCCCCTTCGAACGAGGTGCCATCGTTCGAAATCGTCATATTCGAAATGATAATTCTGTCAAATGACGGGGTTTCAAGGCCATCAAGCGTGGCTGAAACCTTGGCTCCCGCTCCAAAATTGGCCGTTATTGTACTAATCCCAAAGCTGCTGATGGGTGTTCCACCGCCGCCCAAGATTGAGCCTTCGATAAACCCATCACCATTAAATGTCGCGGTGCCGTTCATTGGGATACTCTCTGGCTTAGTGAGAACACCAACAATCATCGGGCCACTTCCGTTGGCGTCATTAAGTGAAAATCCACCAGAAAAATTATAGTCACCCGCAAAAAGCGAAGAATCTACTGAAACATTTGTTGTGCCATCAGTCCAAGCTCCATCAGTAGCGCCATCTAGGTCCGTAAGGACAGACGAGCCAACGGTAAAGTCAGTCAGTGCGTAGCTATTATCATGGGTTAACGTGCCTGACAGGTTGCGAATAACAATAGAGGACGGCGCCCCGACAATGAGCGCTTTGCCACCCAAAATGCTAACACCGCCCGACGCTCTCTCGTCCAGATCAATGTAGTCTGGAGCTGGGGTCAAAGGAATGACACCAAGGATTCCACTACTACCTCCACAAGCGCCTAGACCCACGAGAAACACGCTCACAATTGACAGGTTTCTCATTTTACTTACTCTTTTTATCATTGTGAAAATTCGCGTCTATTGGTTCAGGGATCGTTCTAGACGAATATGAAATCGTCACTATCAAGCCCACTTGTCAAAACATTATAGATATTGATTGTAGTTCCTTCGGCGACAAACTGAGCACCATGTCCTGCCGCATCACTGATGAACGTCATAACATTCCCTGCATCGACGCCCACAAACCCGGACAGCTCGATTTTATCAATTCCCAGCTCGAAATCGGACGCTTGAGGTGATCCAGAATAGCCAGTGGTACCGTCAAAGCTGACCAGTGTGGAAGAAAATTTTGCAATTGTATCGACGCCTTCGTTTGGTCGGAACACGAATGTATCAATACCAGAGCCCGCAGAAATTAGATCATCACCACTTCCACCGGTGACACGATCATTTCCGAATAAAAAGACTGCCCCAGCATCCGCTGCGATTACATCGTTCCCGCTACCGCCATCAACAATGTCTTGTTGAAATCCGGTTTGGATGAAATCGCTGCCGTTACCTCCAGCGACCGTGTTGTTACCCGACAACAATTGAATGCTATCGTGGTCATCACCGCCATTAGCCGTATCGTTTCCAAGGGCATCAAAAATTGTGTCGTGGCCTGCATCACCATTTTGTTGGTCATCACCCGCACCGCCGTTAATCAAATCTGCGCCACCAGCGCCATTGATAACGTCGTCGCCATAGCTGGTAAGTAAAGTATTATCGTCCGCATCGCCGTCCACTGAAGAAGTACCGTCAGTCACGCCATTGATATTCACCACAACTGTATGCGTATTTTTTTCACTATCTATCACGCTCACGTTGTCGACAAGAATGTTGGCGTCATTCAAATCCTGTGCTGACGCATCCGTTAGAAAATAGGTATAAGATGTATCCCCTGCTCCATTCGTTTGTCCAAAAACAATGTGCCCATGTTGGCCGATCGCTGTAACGCCCGAAATCGATGGTGTGTCGTCTTCGTCCACATCAGCCACTTGTGCATATCCAAATGATTGCCAATGATCTTCAGATACGTTCAACGTCGTATCGCCCGTAAACGCCGGGGCGTCATCTAACCCGTTAATCGTCACTGTCACTGTCTGTGTTGCACCATTATTTGCGATGAGAGACGCTTCGTCAGTGATGCTGTCACCATCGTCCAAATTCTGCAAAACTGCGTTGTCAGAAATAGAATAGGACCAAAGTGCACCAGCCGCGTCGACAACAAAGACACCTAATGCACCGCTTGATCCTGCATTTGCAAACGTCGGAGCTATGGCTTTGGCAGGGTTACTAGTATCGCTCACACCAATTGCTGCACCAGTTGTGCTGCCAGTATTATCTTCATCAGTTGTGGCCGTTTTCTCACCGGTCACAAAAATTGTTGTGCTATTTTGAACAAAATCGACTGGGGCTGTGATTGACGCAAAGTCAGCTTTATCATCTGTCGCACCATCAGCTGCATCCAAAGCCGCAAAATTTGCGTTGCCTCCAAGGATGACGACTGTCTCGCCAACCGTCCCGCCGAAAAAGGTCGCTGTAATCGCGATGTCGTTGATACCGCCGCCGGCGTCGCTGTTAATGTCAGCAATTCCAGCCAACTCAAGCGTCTCTGGCATAATCGCGAAAATGTTTGCAAACGAATAGGTAACCGCGCCAATGGCGTCATAGAGAAACAAGTCGCCGTTAGCAGCCAACACGCCTATATTATCGGTTCCGTCACCCGTAACGTCGCCAAGATTAGCCACACTTCTGCCGAACATGCCGCCCGCAGCTGTTCCGTTTATCGCCACAAAATTTGGACCCTCCAACGGCGTGGCCAAATTGATGTAATCAAGTGCGGCAGAATCGTCGCCATAGACGAGATACACAGTGCCAGACGCGGAGCCATTTGGATCTGCATTGGGTGCGGCAATTAAAAGATCGTCTTTGCCGTCACCGTTAAAATCACCTGTTCCCGCAATGCTTGTGCCTCCCATATCGAGGGCAGCGAAACCGTCAATAACAACGCCGTCAAAACGCGTCAGCGTCTCGTCAGGATTGGTTGAGGCTATTAAATCAATGTCCACAATTGACGGAAATGCAGTTGAGGGGTTTCCAAATAGCACCACAACACGACCAGCATCTGTGCCGCCACTATCATGTGCGGGCATTGAAAACACCAAATCACCGTGTAAGTCGCCGTTAAAATCGGAACCTGTAATCGCTGTGCCAGCCGCATTCAATGCGCCTGCGCCCGAAACAGTGAACCCATTGGAACCGTCCAACTCAGATACATCCAAAGTGAGAATAGGCGTTGCGCTTCCATAAACAACGTAAACTGCGCCGTTGCCACCGTCCACATCAGCGGACGAAATCGCAAAATCACCAATTTTGTCATTATTTACGTCGCCTAAACCAACAACACTGATTTGTTCTGAAGCGGTTGGAAGTCCCGTAATTGTTATCCCTGAAGATGGCGTCGAGAACACATCTATTATGCCCGTAACCGTATACCCAGCATCTGCCGAGTTTGGATCAAGCAAGACACGCACGGTCCCATCAGCACGCGACACAATCGCAAAATCGTCAGCGCCGCCACCGTTTACGTTACCAATGTTGGCAATGTCCCAGCTAAATTCAGATCCGGCGGTAGCCCCGTCCAGAATGACACTGTTAGAGCCGTCCGCCACATTCAAATCGAACGTGGCATCAAATCCTCCTGCATCTCCAAGAACGGCAATAACACTTCCGATGTTGGTGGCCACATCGATCGATCCGATGAGCAAATCACCAAGACCGTCAGAATTTACATCAAGTGTCGCAAGGGAACCACCTGAAGACGTTCTAAAATAACCAGATGACATGGATGCACTTCCCTTAATGGCAGCGAAAAGCCACTTTGGGAAACAATAGCACAAATAATAAAAATAGGGATGGGAAATGCTACTTTTTTGATGAAATAATTACGCAGAGTTAATCAATAACGAGAGGCCTCAAAATCTCTGTTTGGTTCCCAAATTTCTTGACGTAAGCAGTCGTTAATCCCAAGCATTCCTTGGAAGCGCATGACGCCTGATGCGGACAGTTATAGAAGCCATTTTTATCAAATTCCGCCCAGAAATCAGGATCAATAAAAAGAGTGGGTTGAGCGTTTACAAGAGAATCCGATAAGTCAGCCAATAGACACTCCGGGAAATTCTTAACTTCTGTAAAAAGATTTGATGCACGGCACTTCAATATTGCCTGCTTAAGAAAGGGCAAAATATCCAAATTATTTGCGGCTAAGTCTTTGGTATCCTGCACGGCCATCGGAAAATAGCACCAGAATTCCATCTGCACCAAACGCTTCAAATGAGACAAGGCGTCAACCATATTCGGAAGCAACATGTAGCTTTGCGTAGTTACAACGGAATTCGTAATAATCTTGACATGGTCATATTGATCCAGATGAACCAAACCTTGCATCATTTTGTCCCATGCGCCGCTGACTTGTGTAATGCGATCATGACTTTCGCGGTCTGATCCTGCAACCGATACAAAAAATTCGTCGATGCCAGCCTCAATCAGCCGATCGGCATAATCCACCCGGCCAAGGTGCATACCATGAGTTTGAATTCTGATATGCTTGAAGCCCGCAGATTTGGCGGTTTTTGCAAGGTCAACAAGATCTCTGCGCAGCGTTACTTCTGATCCCGTTAGAACCAACCCTTCCCAGCGGTTGGTGGCACGTTGATCATCACAAATCCGGTGGAAGGTTTCCATTGGCGTAACTTGCAGCCTGTCCATGGTGTCTTCGATCATGCAATGAATGCATTTCAAGTTGCACCGAAATTCCATGGTAAGCGAAACGTATTTTTCATGGTCTCGCAACGATAAGCCCTGAAGTTTTTGTCCCGCGCTTATAGGTGCGGTCAATCCTGACCGGGTGCCATCAACACCAATAGCATCAATTGCCTTTGCGACATCATCTTCATAATACGCCATAGAAACTGCCCTTCTGCGGGGTGACGGTGCCATTTTGGTCCACGTCATAATCCCACCCTACATCAAAAAGATGATGATCAAACTTTCCTTTTTGATCCGATAGAAATTGAATTAATTCCTTTGGGTATTTCAACCTATGCAAAAAGTATTCTAATTGGGTGGCACGTATGCGCGAAAAATAGATCCCGTCGTTGAAGCGCTTATTGGATAGAACGATTGTTTCAACACCCTTCATTTCCGGCCAAAGCAGATCGTTCAAATTAGTATTTTGATAGGGGAGGTGGATAGACTCATTCAACTTGTCTATAATTTGTTGCCGCTCACGATTTGCGCTAAAGAAAAAATAGAAGTTTCGCATTTCCAGTTGTGTCGCCGTCAGACCGTAACAGATTCCAGACGAAACACTTGATCCCGGATTGCCCATGTAGATATCGATTTGGTCAAGTGGCGAGCCATTAAGAACATGCTCATCAATCTCGACCGAAAACATGAAATACGGCAATGTATCATCAGGTTCGAGATCGCACTTGATAATGCCTGTTGTGGTCCTCAAATAGTCTGTCATGCCCAGCTTGCGATCGTCCCGAGCATAATCATAGAAGTAAAATTCCCACGAAAATTTGCCGTCCGCCCATTTGACGCCCCAAACAGTTTGAAATTTTCCCCACCGTTTTTGAACCGCATCGCAGTAAGCCAGTGCTGCACGTCCTAGACCTGCTATTTCGAAAGTTTTGTAAAGCAACGCCGAGGTCCGCAAGCCGCCAGCCATAATATCTGCCGGGCGGCTATAGGGCCAAAGGCAATAATCATGAAAGGGATCACTTGGTTTAGATTTCTCCATAACTTTGTCTGGGTACCATGTCATGCCAGCACGCGAGCGCCGTAGTAAATTGTGAAAAATGGCACGCCGTCTGCGCCCTGACCCGCCGCAAAATGACCCAGTTTTTTGTTCATCTCTGGCTTCAACACGTCAGAGATGAATGGATAAGCTGCAATCAACCCGTCTAACTCGGGCAAATCGCTAACGAGCAAATCCATATAGGCAAAGCTAATATCAATTGACCGACGATCTTTGGCGGGATCTGCTACATCAAGCAAGTCGCCACCGCTGGCAATGGCGACGTCAATGCTCTCAGAAATCACCTCGTCAATTGCGGGCGCAAGCTCAACCGCGGCCAACAATGACCGACAACTTTTTTTGGACATGCGCGTATAAGAATTAAGAATGTTCTGGCCGTCTTTGGTTTTCAAAGACAAAAACATTAAGTTTCCGTCCAGATTTTTGTTGCGCAAAAACTCTAGGTAAACTTTGTGTGTTGGGCCATCGGGCTCGTAACCAAAATGAACCGTTTGAGCCAAAAAGAGCATCTGCTCCAATTCATGCACATCAATTCCAAGATCACTACATAAAGGAAAAAATATTTTTAACGGATCAGGCATTAAGCTATCGCGCTGGTAGCTCAGCAAGAATCTATTGCGGGAAAATTGACCGTTCGCTTTGAACTTGATGCTGTCTTCTTTGAACCCTGGACCCCGTATGGCCGCCTTAACTGTACGTTCAAATTCCTTGGCAGCCATTCCGTTGCTTTTGCTCATTTCATGCCCCCGAAATCGTGAGTTCGCACCGCTGGCCAGCAGGTAACACACCATCAGGATTGGGTAGTTCAAGGCGCACCCCAAATGTCCCTGAAGCCGCGTCAAAAATTTGATCGATGACGGTAATCTGTGCCTCGTAGCGACCTTCAAGTGGTGCATTGGGTGTCACAACTGCAGACTGGCCAACGTGAACCGTGGGATAAAATTCAATGGGCAAAAAAGCTTCAACGAACAATGGATCAAGCGAAACAATTGCCGCGATGAAACTATCTGAAGCTAAAAATTCGCCGGCACTATGTCGCTTAGATAAAACCAGACCATCAATCGGGCTTCCGATATTGCGTTGTTCAACAATTTTTTGCGCTCGCTCAAATTCTAAGACCGCAACCTGCTTTTCTAGCTCGACCTGGCGCAACAAGCTTTCGCTTTCAACCAATTCGGCCGTAATTTCATCCATACTGTCGTTGGAAGCAATTTTTCTCTGCAACAACGTCTCTTGTCGCTCAAATCTAGTTTGTAGCAAATCGCGTCGGGCGATTTGTGCATCAACTGCAGCGGTCGAATTTGCCCGGAGCTCTAACAACTGAAGGCTCTGAACTTCGGTTTCAGAAAGCAATTTTGCTATGATTTCCCCTTTGGACACGCGCTGGCCACGTGCCACAAGAACCTCGCCCAAAATACCTGCGAATGGACTGGCCACTTCAACCAATTGCGACGGATCTAATACGCAATCGAATACCTGTTCTTGCGCTAGCACTGGTGATGCACACAGCACGCAAACTGTAAGTGGTATAAATCTCATTCCAAAACTCCTGATATAGCTAGTAACTTATTAAGTTCTCTATCTGAATCATGCAAACTACGACGTATCTGCGCGTGCTGCCGCTCAACCTGCTTTTGTCGAGCCCGCAAGAATTTTGCGGCAGCTCGTGCACCGTATACGCGGCTGACAATATTTGCACGCCAGCGCAGACTTTTTGCGGCATCACCTCGCATCAGTTCATCTTCTAAAGATAAGAACGCCTCACATTGACCAGGTTCACCTTGTCGCCCACAGCGCCCTTCAAGTTGACGGTCAACACGTCGACTATCATGTCGTTCTGACAATATGACATGTAATCCACCAAGTTCAGCGATGCCTTTTGCCAACTTAATATCCGTCCCACGACCGGCCATATTTGTGGCAATTGTTACGACGCCTTTTTGGCCGGCTCGAGCGACAATATCCGCCTCGTTTTTGTCATGTGCAGCTGACAAAACTGAATGTTCAATACCCAATTTGGTCAAGACTTCACTTGCCTTTTTAGACGCGCTTACAGACCGGGTGCCAATTAAAACCGGCACCCCCTTTTTCGTCAAAAAAACTGTCCGATTAGCAATGGATTTCCACTTTTCTTTTTCGGTACGAAAAACTCTGTCAGCCTTGAAGGTTCTGATGTCTTTTTTGTTAGTTGGAACTATAGCGACTGGCAACCGATACACGGACCACAGCTCCCAAGCGGCATCTTGGGCTGTTCCTGTCATTCCAGCCAACTTCCCATACCGGCGGAAAAATCGCTGATAGGTAATTCGCGCCATAGTTTCTCGGGGGGCGGACGGTTCAAGATCCTCTTTAATCTCGATCATTTGATGAAGGCCGTCCGACCATGTGCGATCAGGCATCGTACGACCGGTGTTTTCATCGACGATTTGAACGCCGTCGACAGTCACAATATAAGCCTCATCGCGCGCGAACAAGTGCAAGGCTGACAGGGCCTGAACAATCGCAAAGTCGCGAATGACCGGAATGTCAAAAGTTCCTCCAATTTGTTCGGAAATTTCGTCCAAGCGGTGCAGACCGGAGTCTTCCAATTGAATCCGGTTCTGGTCTTTTGGCTTGGTGAATTCCGCACCTTCATGAAAAGTCTTGGCAACTTTCATGGCCTGATAAAAAAGGTCTAGATCGTACCCAGCTTCTGGTGCGACCTCGCCTGAAATTATCAGCGGTGTCCGAGCCTCATCGATCAGGACACTGTCTGCTTCATCAACAATTGCAAATGGGAGCCCCTTAAGCCGCAACTGCTGCATAGAATGGTCTTTAGTTAGAGTTTCAAATTTCCGGCGCAGGTTTCCAGGTCGATGCCGCAATTGCTGCCGATCGCGAAGATAGTCGAAAGCGAAGGTTTTATTCGTTCCATAAACAATATTGGCCTCATACAGCGGCCGGCGTTCGTCATCGTTTTTGTCTTCTAAGACGACGGATGTCGTTAATCCCAAAAATAAATAAAGCGCTTCCATTTCCTTAAGGTCGCGCTCAGCTAAATAGTCGTTCACAGTCATTACATGGACCTGAAGACCAGATAGCGCAATCGTGGCAACGGCCAAAGTCGCACAAAGAGTCTTACCTTCGCCCGTCCGCATTTCGGCGACTTGACCTTTTAGCATCGACCATGCGCCTAACATCTGAACGTCGTAATGGCGCATTCCAAGAACCCTGCCTGACGCCTCTCTGACAAGAGCAAACGACTTACCTGCTTGCCTAATAGGAATGTCGTAATCACGCCGCGTCGATTTTAACTCAGAGCGGAGTTCACGTGCAGCAAGTTGCAATTCAGCGTCGGACATCCTAGCATAGAGCTCTGCAGGCTTTTTAATGAATCTCAAAATTGCCCGAATCCGTCGCGCTCGACGTCGCGCGCCCTTGGCGATAACATGCGCAAGAATCCGCTGGATTTGTACGTCAAAAGGAGTATTTTTGTCGTCGATCCTCTCATAGTAGACGAGCGTTTTAGGAGTTTTTAGGGTAACCATACTAGATTTCAAAATGCTTTAGGAACAACTGCTGCACTGAGCGCCAAGCGCGGAAAAAAAGTGGTTGTGGTTCGTGCACAAATCTTACCACGGCTCTTTCACCAACATATTTCACCGGACGATCATCCGTTGGCTTTATGTCAAAAAGAAAGACGCGCTCAATAGCGCTCAAGTCATCGCCCCCACTTGGATTCAGCGCAAATTCCCCACCACCATCAGTAGATAGCGCAGCGGACGGCAGCGTATTTTGGCTACGAGGTACTTCGCCAATTAAGCCCGCCGGAATTGCAGTGTGTATATCGCGAGCGAAGACCATGGAAACGGACCGGGTTTCTCTCCTTACCAATTCGGCTTGATCTTGGGAAACAGCAACACGAATTCGCATTGGCGTGTCGTCCAGAAAGAACCCGTAGAGATCACCCTTGGATAGCAATTGGTCGTTGAGCAATGTAGCGCGTGGCACAAGGACCCGACCAGGACGTTGGGCGACAACCTTCAAATCAGTTATCTGCGAGATGATCTGCTCCAATTGCTCTTTGATCAACGTGATTTGATTGCCAAAAACTTGTGCCTGTACGCGATCCGTTAAGAACACCGCGTTTTGCTGCAATTCAGTTTCAGATAATTTTGCTATCGTTTGTTCAACGCGCGCACCAATGAAAGGATCACTCAGGGCAATGATTTTATCGCCTTTCTGAACTTCCTTAAATCCCTCAATTTCCTCACTCCAGAACCCTGCTGCTTGCGTGCGCAACAAGTTATCTTGCTCTAACCAAACGACACCCAAAGCAGTTGTTGCGTATGGTACTGGCACCACGGAAACAGCAACAATTAATCCCACTACTGAAGCGAGAGATCCGGCGATGACTGGCCGGCGGCGTCCACGAAGTTTTGGGGAGGTAGATAGAAATTTTATTCCCGAGTAGATTGGCTTCACAAATGTATTTGAAAGCGCCCAAATCGCCAAAATTATGCCAAAGATAAAAAACTTAGAGGCAATAAACAAAGCAATCGCAAAAGAGATGAACATGCGATAGATAAAGGCAGCAACAGCATAGCCGAAAAGCCACTTCTCTTCGCCTTTGGCCCGTACAGGGGTTTCCAAATTCCGGATACGAAGAATGTGTTTTTGCACCAGATGCCAAACATAGGCGTTCGATCTTTGACCCAAAGACGGAATTTCGATTAAGTCTGAAAACACGAAATACCCATCAAAGCGTAACAAAGGGTTCCCGTTAAATAACAAGGTTGAAATACCCCCGATTGTCATCAGATTAAATGCAAATGCAGTGGCTATCCCCTGCTCGGCACTGAGCCAAAAAATAAGTGCCAGCGATGACACTGCCAACTCCACCATAATTCCTGCGCCACCGACGACGGCTCTATTCCATTTGGATGCAAAGGCCGCTGATGCCGACGCATTCACGTACGGAACTGGCATGAAGACCAACATCATTATTCCAATTTCATGTACATCTCCGCCCCATTTTTTTGAGGCATAGGCATGTCCCAATTCATGAAATGTTTTTAAAACTGGGTAGGCAATGAGTAGTAAGACAATGTTCTGCGAGAGCAGCAACCGGTCAACAAAATTTGTCGTCAGGGCACCCCAATTCATAATCATCAAAACCAAACCGGTCAGGATCAAAACCAGCCATGCGAAAAAACCCGTTGGTGAAAATATTGGCAGCACAAACCGCTGCGTTGCTGTCAAAAACCTATCTGGGTCGAATAATGGGATGCTTAGGGCAAGTGGGTTTTTAATCCGTTGCATCAACGCTTGACGCGCTTTTTCTGAATGCCTTTCGCCAATTTCGTTGATGTCTGGCATCGGTGTAGCAATGAGGTCCGCATTGTGCAGCTGTGACAACAATTGGATGACTTCAGATTGCGTTGGCGGTTCTTCATCAAACTTATCGCATGCGGCTTCCCATAGCCCCCCAATAGTCCGTCTGCCGTTCATTAAAGAGAGCATGAAATTACCAGCAGGCGTTATCCGATGATATTGACCCGAGTGTAAATCTTGAATCACAAACCAGATATCACCACGAAATGTTTGCCGGTGAATTTCAACCTGTCCGCGGAGGCGCGGTTTTAACGGCCCAATGCGGTACCAATCATCTGAAAGAAATTTCTTGGCCATCAGTTTGGCCAGTATTTCCACAAGGTGAGGTGCGCCCAATCCAAGATGGGTTGAGACCAAACCGTGAAAAGTTTCTTCCGTGAGATATCAATTCTCGCTGCGCCTTCCATTCCGGGGCGTAGCTTTTCATGCCCATCCAGCAATTCTGCCTCAACCAAAAAAGATGTTTGCCCATCTCGGTATTCTGCAACTGGCGTGATTTTAGCGATCTTTAACGGTAATGTTTCATCAGGAAGCGCGGTCAATCGTAAGTTCGCGCTAAGATCGACCAACACGTCGTCGATATGTTTTTCGTTGACCATCAATTCCACACGAAATTCATTTTCTGGGGACACGGCAAAAAGTTCTTGGCCACGGCTTGCTGAGGAGCCAATAGACTGTGACAGGTCTCCAGAGATGATGACGCCATCAATGGGCGAGACCATTTCAGTTCGCGCAAGTTGCTCGTCCAAGAGTCTGATCTGAGCGTTTACTTGGTCAATGGCACTTTTACGAATTTGCGTTTGCGATCTGTTGCGTTCGGCTACGGCCCGGTCAAATTCCAACTGTTCAAGTTGTAACTTTGTGGTCAGGCGCAAGCGTTCAAGAGCAAGTTCACGGTCATCAAACTTGACGAGAACCTCACCTTTTAAAACCAAGTCGCCAGCACGCTTTGGGGCCAGTGCGATAAACCCTTCAAAAGGAGCAACAATCGCCCTTTGGTATTCACTGATCACTGTTGCATTAGCTGTAACTTGCTGTGTGGTTTCGGCAATACTGAAAAAGGCGGCAAGCGTCGCAAAACCCAAAATGACAAGCTTACGTGCAAAAAATGCGGGCCCTATCAGTTTGGCGATTTGGTTGCGCATCGCTTTCAAGGCTTTCACTATCAGCCATCGATCATTTTCACGTTTTTCAAGCAAAATTGGAGCCAGAACTGTCGACAAAGCCTCGAGCATATTTAGTTCGCTTTGTTCAAACCCGTTGTCGACTGGTCGTTCAAACGTAATTGCACCAACAAATTTGTCGTCTGCATAAAGCGGAGCCGTAAAGATACTTCCGACAGCGTATTCCTTCGCCAGTTCTTCATGAGCGCGTGAAATTATGATATCATCAGTGTCACCTTCGGGCCATATGACGGTTGACCGTTGGTCAACGGCTTCGTCTTGGGCTGCAGCCAATAACCGAACCAAATTCATCCGTCTAGAAAATTGCGCCGAATGCGAGACGGCTTGAATATGGGTCGATTTGAATCTTCGGAATCCTAGTGAAACACGATCGCAATTAAATCGGCTCGCTAGGTCTGTCACTGCAGCCGTCGCGGCAGTGGCAAATTCCTTCCGCTCAGCCACACCCACGATTGAATTTAACGCCTCAACTGCTTGATAATAAATTATTTTATCAGTTTTGGCGGCCTGTTTTCGTGCAAGGTCGCGCATCCATGCCCCGCCCCATTGCAAATGCCGGAGGGTTGCACGCATTGCGTCTTGAGTACCATTCAATTGCTCTACGCCCAATACAGCGTAAACCTCCCCATCAACCAAAACTGGCAATGCCACTGTCGCTAAACGCACGCGTCCTTTAGGTTCGCGAACTGCGGCTGATTTACTCGCTGCTGCGGTTTCTGCACTGGATATTAGCGATTGTGTCGGGCGTCGGGTCTGCGGCGAGCCGCCTGCTAAGACCATGCGTCCAGTATTTTTGTCGGGTAAAAACACTGCGCAAAATTCGATGTTCGTCAGGTCGCCGTCGACTGAAGACAGCATCGCTGCAGCCCACCCAGCCGAAGCATCGGACAGACTATTGCTGTTTTGAAGCCCCGCAAATGCACCCGTTTTTGGCTGCGCTGGGGTATTTGATTTTGCTTCAATCTGTTGGTCGGCCATAGTCCCCCCCAGCTAGTAGTTATTCGCTTTCGCTGTTTAACGTACCATGGCGATTTTCGTATTCACGCAGCATATTGTCTAAGATAATCGACAGCCGTTTGGCTGCAAAGGGGGTTAGGATCATTCTGTTTGTCAGCTCCACTTTTACTGGCTCATCAGCTGAAATATTCCAAGTATGATTAGTACCAAAGAACAACTCTATTTGTTCTTTGGTACCTTGCATGTTCACGACATTCGCAAATGTGGTTTGCATGCCGCTGTCGTCCCATAAAACTTTGCCTTTGTGCTGACCTGGCTTCAGCGAGCCCGCGTCTTTGGTGCCGTCTTTAGCCATTATGGTGCCTCACAAATACAGGATTGATCATGGATTACTCTTGTGCACTGTTGAGAGCCTTGGTCGGGCAGTTGGCAACACCGCAGGAACTACACCTGCCAAAACAATCAGTCCACCGATATTAGAAACTTCTCCACTATAGATCCAATCATCGGCTTCTGCATCGCCCAAATTGTCTGGGTTTTCATAGATATCATCAATAATCCAAAGACCACCATTTGCATCGACATAGGCGAACAACATGCCATCTTCGTCTCGAAGTTCAAGCATCGTTCCATCAGGCGCTTGAGAAAGTGGCGTTTGTGGAGTAGTTGCCTCCTCAAATTCGCCTGTTTGGCTATTATAGATGAACGTCTGAACAACGTTGCCAACGTTCGAAAGCGCCGCAACATCGATGATGATTTCACTTTGAACCGCCGGCCCAACAAAGCTTGCATAGCCAGGGCGCGCAGCGCCAGTTAGGTTTGCTTGTAGGCCCAAAGGAATGATCTGAGTGCTTCCAACAACTTGCTGGAACCCAGCATCGCTGACAAAATCACTGACAGTGGTCATATCGGGCAACGTGCGAAGTGGTGATACCACTGTCGTCGCAGCTATTGACCCAGCCACGTAAATGCCCGGTAAACTATCACCGAAGTTACCCGCGGGCGATGGCGCGAGCTGCTCATCTGTCCGGATTGGAGTGGCCTGTGGGTTCGCGGCGTCCGGCGGAGGAGCACCACGACCACGGAACCTATTTGGCCCGTACTGTTTTGCAAACTCTTCTGTATCGTTTGACACAACAATACCCAATTCTCCAAATGGCTCACCTGCCACATAGAGTGGATCAAGGAAGACGCCCACATCGCCGGCAATATCAGCCGCACGAGTCGGATCGGCACGATCTGCCGCCCCCCTTGCAATCAGGTACGCTACCAATTGCTTCGTATAGTCGTTGATAACTGTCGGCTCACCAACAGATTGATATGTCGTGTAGTACGAGTTGAACTCGCCGCCCCAGTCAATCAGGCGGTCACCTACGCTATTGGCAATTAGAATATCTTCACCAGCGCCACCAAACACGAAGTCCTCATAAGAAATATCTTCGTTCGGAAGGTTATTATTTCCAGATTGGTCATCGTCAGCGTTTATATAATCATCACCGTAGCCACCGTAAACTTGGTCACGGCCCGTTCCAGAGATAATGACTTCGTTTCCAAGGTCACCAAATATCCGGTCATCGCCATCCGTCGTGTACCCACTTTCTGAACGCGAATCTATTAATCCTTCGTTGGGATTAAAGTTCAAGAAGAAGTTCATGCCACCGACGTTAAACTGGCTTCTTGGATCATCAGGGTTGAAGAACGGTTGCAGTGGATCCCCGTCTCCAGCGGTTGGATTATAAGCTAAGGAATTCCCAGCATTAAACGGCGTGTCAAAGCTAATCTGATTCAAGTGGCTGTCACGTGGATCATTGGCAAGGCTAAGCGCTTCTGCACCGGAGATTGCGTCGTCTCCGTATGCACCATGCAAAAAGTCGTCACCCCAACCACCATAAATGATGTCGTTGGCTTGCTGTGCGTCTAAGTAACTATCGTTGTCGTCGGCTGGGTTTGAACTAAACGGCGTCAAGTTTACCGTTTTCATCAGTTGCTTATCGACGTTAATCAACGTCCTAAGCGCAATATAGTACTCGGCTTGTAGGATCTGGTTCACTTCCGCCAAAGCAGAAATACCGTACAGCGCCTCGCCATGTAGGGTTGAATTTCGTGACGTAATAATGCGTCCGTCGTCCCCTATCACACCATCTGAGCCGGTACCTGCTGAAATCCAATCATGGCCCCAGCCGCCGATGATGTCATCGTCTTGGCCATCACCAAAGATCACGTCTGATCCGGTCAAGCCATAGATGACATCATCGCCTGATTCACCATGGATTTCATCGGCGCCACCTTGGTCTTCTATAGTCGCGTATGCGTTTAGATCTGGTCCACCGACCGAGTAGTCGAGATATTCAACAGCGCGCGGTATAATCCGCACTTCACTAGAATAGGTATCATACTCATAGGTTAGATACTCACCGCTTGAGGCTCCATTAATGCCAACAACACGGTAGATATTGGCGTTGTCGCCGACGATCACATCCGCGTCGCGCGCATGGCCCTCACCAGATGCATCTCCAAGATCGTTGCGGACAATATCTGTACCAGCACCACCATAAAGCATGTCTGATCCATCCGGTCTTGTGGATGAATCTCCGCTTAAGCCTTCAAACATGGACGAAGAGCCGCCTACAATGTCGTCTTGACCAAGGTTACCAAAGACGATGTCGTTGCCGCCATTACCCGCAATATAGTCGTCGCCATCACGTCCGGCACCCAACCAATCCTCGAGCGAGGAGTTTACGGTTAGCAACCCCGTGGTCGCGTCGCGCCATGCGCCAACACCATCGCGATCACCCGTTTCATTGTCAGCATAACCATCCAAATCAAAGTCGATGCTACCGTCACCTTGAACTATGTCATCACCCATTTGGCCAAAAATCATGTCGTCCTCAGCGCCACCGGCGATATAGTCATTGCCGTACTCTGAAGGATCGGCGCCAGCTGTATGATCAAAAATGGTGATGACACGCTGTTCTGTCCCATCAACGTTGCCCAAAGCAACCGAGCCCGTCAACGCGTCCCCATCGTTTATGCCACTCGTTACACCATAGATAAGCGAGCCATCCAGCGCACGCATGCGTGTGTCCTCTGGGGCAAAGCTACGATAGATCGTGCCGTTATCGCCAAGAATGACGTCATCTCCAGCGCCACCATCGATTGCGTCATCTCCATCTTGGGCAAGGTTCTCCAGTTGATCCAAGCCAACGTTGTGACCACCAACGATATCATCGTCGCCAGCATTACCAAAGATTGTATCGCCACCAGTTTGACCCAGAACAGCATCGTCGCCAGAACCTGCATCTATCCAATCAGATCCACCCAGATCGGCAGTGGTCGAGAAGATAGATTTAAAATCAAACGCACGACCTGCACCAATAGGCAAATCCTGAGGGCGTATAACGCCTTCAATTTTTGCGTGATCACCAAAGATCAGGTCGTTATCTGCACCTGCGATAATGCTATCATCTGCAGTACCACCAACAATAATATCATTACCTGCACCTGTTCGGATGACATCGTTGCCGCCATTTAGTGGATTAATACTAACAATTTTGCTTGCGTATTCCGCGCCACCTTCGCGCAGGAAGGACATAAATCCGTGGTCACCTATAACGATGTCAGCTGCATCATAAAGACCCGCCGTTTCGGTCGCGTTTGTTGTGATGAAATCACCTTGCGCGCCGCCCATAACAATATCGCTGTCCAAGCCAGCAATGATGGTGTCAATGCCGCCGATGCCAGCTTCGGTGGTTGAAAGAGTATCCAAAGTGATTGGACGCCCTTGTCCATCAACTGGCGCAATATCCAAGCCGACTATTTCACCGTTGTCACCAAAGATGATGTTGTTGCCGTCCCCAGCGTTAACAATATCGTCTCCTAAACCAGCCAGAATTACGTCTCCGCCGTACCCGGTAGTGATATAATCAACGTCGCCTTGGTCATCAAACGTGGTCTCTACACGTAGCAAATGCGCAATCACGGATCCAGTTTCGGTATTCTGAACGATTACTCCATTGTCACCAAGGATGATGTCCGCACCTTCTGGTCCGGACCCAAAAGTGGTGTTGATTGAGTCAGCGCCCTTGCCACCGATGGCGATTGTACTGCCTGCGCCAACGCGAATGGTGTCATTGTCACCTGCGTAAACGGCGATTGATTTGGCGGTTTGCATCGTGATGCGCGCTTGACCAGAGACAATCATGCCGACCGCTGCACCCGTTAAGAAGCCGTTATCACCAAAGATGATGTGATTGCCATCGCCAGAAATGATTTCATCTACGCCAACTCCACCCAAGACGATGTCACCACCGGCACCGGATCTGATTGTATCATTCGCACCTAAGTTGCCCTGATAAGACGTAATCATATCAACCACATCAGTGCCGTCTGCTTCTTGGGCACGGAAGGTCATCCAAGCGCCGTCACCGCTGATGATGTCGCGGCCTGTATCTTCAGCATCCGATGTGATCGTATCCTCACCAATACCACCCACAACAACGTCGTCGTGGATACCCATCGTAATCACGTCATCGCCGCCATAAGCTTGATCACTTGATTTGATCTCGTCGACTGTAAATGACAACTTGCCGGCTGCTAGGGCGCCGTTAGGTTTACCAGTGATTGAGCCGTGATCACCAATTACGATGTTTGCTCCGTTTTTGGCGATGATTGTATCGCCGCCTGCGCCACCTAGGATGATGTCACGTCCAGTTCCGCCCGTGATCTGGTCGATATTGCCAAAGCTGGCTGCAATGGTCGTGATCAAATCAATCTCGGCAATATCGGAATTTCCAGACAGCCATTCAACAAGTCCGCCATCACCGAACACGATATTTTCACCGCTGATGGACGAAATAGTGTCGCCCCCAAAGCCGCCTATTACAATATCATTGCCAGAACCAGAGACAATTGTATCGCCGCTTCCAACAGTATTGTTCATGCTTTTGGCCCGTGTCACCAATCCAGTTGTCGCAAGGCGGAGCGTATCTACTTGCTGCGTAATATAACCATAGTCGCCAAAGATGATATCATCGCCTGCGCCTGCATCTATATCGTCTACGCCAGCAGTTAGTGTATCAGCGCTATCAAATCTTGGATCAGCCACAATTACGTTGGAGACAACAAGGTTCCTTGCCAACAGATCGATAGCGAAACCGGAGTCGCCGTAAATATGATCGTTGCCCGCTCCAGCGCGAATAATATCAGCCCCTGCACCGCCAGCGATGTGATCATCACCTGCGCCACCCGTTAGCGTATCATCCCCTACACCACCATAAATCGCTACAGTTGTGTTCGCTCCCAGTGCGCTGGCATCAATAGTGTCACCGTGGTTGGCAGCATTATCAACCGCATTAAAGGCCAGTCCGTTACCGTTCGATGCACCACCTAGATAGTTGTATCGTGCGCCGGTCACATCGGTGTCGCCAAACACGACGAACAAACTGTCGTCCGCAATGGAGTCCAACGTGATCGTATCGCCACCACCGCCACCATGAATAACGGTAATCGGTTTTTGAGTAGTGATATCAGCAGTTTCTTCGGTGATACTCACAGTCAACGTGTCGTTCCCACGACCCAACAAAATCTCAGTTACGTCGATGTTGCGATAATCGATGCCCAGATCGTAAGCGTCGCTTCCGATTGTGACTTGCCCCATGCCCATGCTCAAACCGTTCAATAGATTTGAATACCCGTCAGTTGCATTCCCATTCGTCGTTAGAAATCCAACATCGTTGATTACGGAACTATCGTTAAAGATATTCAGAACGTCATTCTGAGTTGTCTCACTTAAATTGCCAATATTGATACCAATTGCATCACCAGCGGTTTCTGTGATCAACATGACAGCAGCATTCAGTCCACGACCAGTGTTGCCACCATCAATCTGCAGCGGACCACGAATTTCGGCCATTGTGTGCGTGCCGTTTTCGGGATTGTAGGTCACATAATCTGCTACACTCGGTATGAACAAATGATCAGCCTTCAACATTACTGTTTGGGCAACATTCCAGTTCGTCGTCGTAAATGTCAGCTGATAGACGGTGACATTCAGCGTCGCAGTGCCGGTTTCATTCTCCAAGCGTGAATTATCCCCTACCGTAATCGTCTTCCCATCTGCTGCAATCTCAGAGATCAGATAAGCGCCATTGTTGGATACGGTTCCCGTAATATCAACAGCTTGGCCCCCTTTGAAGCCATCAACGAGGAAGTCGCCCGTCACGCGCGTGATCGTATCTGGACCATTCACAACGCTCGTAAAAGTCAAAGATTGCGTCAGAAGGGCTAACTGCGACGCTATGGCAGCCCCACCACTCTCAACCTGTGTTTGACCGTCGTCAACGATGTCAACAACGACTGTCGCTGTAGGTGCCGACGTCAGACGCACAGTGTACGAATCCGTCTGACCAAGTTGATCGATAATGACAGTATTACCATTACTTTGTTGGATAAAGACACCTGCGCCGTCGCCATCAACGACCGTTACTTTCAGCTCAACATCAACATCGCCTTGCAAGATTTGATCTACATATTCGCCCGTCGACGCGCTCGTCGAAAGCATGTGTGAAACGGTAATGCGTTCTTCGTTTTCAATGCCATCTGCTGCAGATGCCTTAATATTCACAAGTTGCGGAACGTCCCAATTGCTGTGAGTAAAGGTCAGGCTTGTAATAGCAGTATTTGTCTCATTCGTCAGGATGAGATCGTTGTCAACATCGCCACCCAAGGTCACAGTGATTATTTCACCCGACGCTGGCTGTCGCGTCAGAACTGCACTGTAGCTATCCAATATTTCCGAATTTCCAGGCGCGGCTGCATCTTCAAGGACCACACTATCTGGCCCTGTTTCGATTAAACGAATTCCGGGCCGATCATTGTCCGCCACATTGACAACCATATTGTCGACTTTGGCGGCGTCAAAACTAGCATCCACACTGTCGATTGCGTGCAGAATTTCAACTGTTTTCAACCCTTCAGATGCTGCATCATCCTGCGCCTTAACGGTTACGTTTTGCGCCTGATCCCAGTTGGATGCATCGAACACCAGAACCACTGCATCACCGTAGTCGTTGCCATCTTTGCTCAACTGGACGCCAGAGGCAGTTTGCCCCGTGGCAGTTATGCCGCTGGCCGCCGTAAACTCTTGCGCGAATGTTTCGCGAACAGTAATCGTTGTCGCAGTGAGTGACATAATTTCATAGGTACCAGTTGAATCGCCGGCTCCGGCCAAGGTGATGGACATATGTTCATCAAAGCCGTCCGTCTCCCAGTTTCCAGTTGCGCGCGTAATCGTTTTCGCCGTTGCGTCTAGTGTAAGGTTTGGTGTGCCTGTCATCGAAGGCACAGAAATTGCGCGGTCTTGGCTTGATGACCGCGTCGCGGAAACAGTGACATAAACGGCGGCTGATGGCATTGCCGAAAGAACAACTGAATAGACGTCCGTTGTGCCACCATCAACTTCACTGACCTCAGTCACGCCGGGCGTTGTATCACCTGCGGCGCCTTGTGACAGAACCACTTGTCCCAGCGTGTCATCCGCAACTACTGCACTGATGCCGCCGACCAACAGGTTATTGTAGTCGCCATCAATTGAAACCGTGCTATGCGCTACTAGGCTGGACCGTCCACGTGGGTCTTGCGAGATCACGGTATCATTGACGTCGCCTGCGATATTGAAGGTATCAGAACCTAGGCCACCAATGATTTTAGTCACGGCCCCTTCGCGTGTCGACAAGATGTAAAAGGTATCGTTACCTTCCAAACCATCAGCTTGGATGCTTTCTTCTGTATTGGTAATACCAATATTCAGCCCTGCGCCACGAATGCCGTCTTCGGTGACAACAAAGACGTCGTCTCCCTCGGTGCCCAGAGCCACAACCGTGTCAAATCCAGCGCCACCATCGATATTCACCGGTGCGTTGATGTTGTATTGGATTAAATCGTTACCTGCACCAGCATTCAGTTTGATGTCGGATTCCGTAGCAGAGCGTCCGTCGGTTTTCAGGAATGCGCGAACAACGAATTCATCGTTGTCATCTTCACCTTCAAGCTGAATGGTTGCTTTGTTCGAATAGACCGTAAACCGGTCGTCACCCTTTCCGCCAAATGCGATGCTGGCGTAGGTGTTGCCAATTGACAGGTACCCACGCGTGGTTTGCGTCGTTTTGATATTGTCGCCTGTAGCAACGCCGCTTACGTCATTGGTTGAAACCGGATCATGGCCAAAAATTTGACCGAATTGGAATTCGTCATTACCCAAGCCGCCGTCAAACGTAGTGAGCGTGCCGTTATCGTCAGAAATAAAGACGTCATCACCGTCCATACCCTCAAGGGTCATACGGGCGTTGATCGACCGATTGTAATTAATCCGTTCAACCGTAGCTGGGCGGTCAGCAGTATTGTCGAGGATCTCCGTTTTTGTTCCATGGAGTAAAGCTACGAAATTGCCCCGTGACAAGAAAACGTCATTTTCGCCAGTGCCCAAAATGGTCATGGTGTCTTCACCATTATCGATAGCGCCAGTGTCATTTATATCGATCACGTAGTTTGTGCCGCCAGTTTGCGATCCAAACGTTTGAATGGTGATGTGATCAGTGTCGCCGCCGCCATCAATGCCCAAGCTGTCGTTTGCAGCTTGCTGGTTCAATCGGTCGATCACAATCACGTCGTCGCCCGATCCGCCATTGATCTGTGCGGCACCCCTAAGTGACGCACCTTCAGTCAGGGTGATGGTGTCGTTTCCAGCGCCGGTTCCAAGTGTAATCACTGGCGCAGTCAGCACTGCTGTCGACGCAAGATCAATTGCGTCTTTGTCTTCTTTGAGGTCAACAGTGATCGTGGTGCCCGCGTTAATAGAACCAGTAACAACAAGAGTATCACGGTCGGTGTTACCGTCGATCGATACAAAGTCATCGGTCGCAGTTATAGTCCCACGAATGTCAATAGTTGCCCCTTCGACGTCTGTACCAGTGGCGCCGTCTTCGTCTACATCTGCAAACAACTGAACCGATGTTTTGGCCTGTAGCGATGCACCCGCTTCAATCAAAATATCGTCGCCCGACTCCATGAGTATTGAACTGCCCGTCGAAGTAACTGAAACATTTGCGTTGAGGGTGATACCATCAGCTGCTCCGTTATCCTCTGTAGACTTATAGATAATCTCACCCACCGAAGTCGCGTTACTCACGATCGTAATTGGGCTTTCCGCAACCACGTGCAGCGCACCTCCAGAGCTTTGGCCAAGGCCGCTCACACCAGAATTAAACGCCGTGACGCTGAGTGCACCAGTGTTGTGCACATATGTGTCGCCATTGGTTGAAACCGACTGAATAACCCCAACGGTAGACTCTAGCGATTTTGTCGATGTTCCGATGTTCTGGGATGCGGACAGAAACACTCGGCCAGACGTCACATTCGAGGCGCCCGCTATGAGAGCACCGTTAAGAATGCCGCCAGCAATTACCGTAATAAACGCTGTTGTAGTCGGGTCAGAGCTCAGCACACCAATTGAATTGATATACATGTTACCCGATTGACGCAAATATGTGTTACTAAACGAAGACACAGTCACAGTGCCGTTGATGCTGTTGCCACTATCAATATCAAGTTCATTCATCGCAGTGCCGACGGTACCTGCCAAAGTCACAAGCGTAATTTTCTGACCCGTGACATCCACTCCAAGTTTCTGAGTACTTGTCGTAACATCGCCTGTTGTTGTGGATGACGGTGTCTCCACATCAACCGCATCGATGATCGAGTTTTGCGCCTGCAAACGCACGTCGCCCGTTGTTGAAAATACGTTGCGAATAGACATATTGCCCACAGTTTCCGTCACAAAGATGTCGTTTGCCGCAAAAGCGGTCAGTAGACCAAAGCCGATCGCAGCACTATCGCCGCGCGTTTCGATATCCAATGCGTTTCCATCCGCACCAATGCTGCCATTTTGAGAATGGAGCACAATATTTGTCGCAAGAATGTTTGTGAAGTCCTCGCCCACCACATCCAGAATAGACCCGTCTGACAACAGGTTCACATCACCAGTTAAGCTAAACATCGTGCCTACGGACATAGAACCCATCGTTTCTTCAAGATAGATGCCATCAGTTGCGCGGGCCGTGATCCGGCCTCCATCGTCCAAGTTCAGAAGAATGCGATTATCAAGAGTTCCGACCCCGCCTTGTCCACCTTCAAGCAAGGCAGATGCTGCATCGACATTCACTTCTGTGAGGGTCCCCAGTCCATTTACGATGCCATTAGTTGCCTTAATGCGAACTTCGTCGCCAGCATTCACCGCGCCTACTAACACAACACCTGTTGCAGCAGAATTACCCATTTCGGTATCAGCACCAAGGAAGATTTGGCCTCCAGCCGTTGCGTTTAACGCTCCGCCCAAAGCAAGGTCTAGATCATCACGCAGCTGGACCTGAAGGTAGCGAACTTCGACATATTCATCCAAGACGATTGCCAAACCTGTGCCGGCTTCCAAAGAAATTTGTGTTTGAGATTGCGTCGTGCCATCTGAACTCATCAATTCCAACTGAATGCTGGTGCCCGTTATCGCGGTGATGCGGTACAATGATTGGTAATCGTTGTCGTTTTCAGTTTCGTTTGGTTGTGATCCATCGGCTGCGCGTTGTTCAGAAACGAGTAGTTTCATACCATTATACAGATCCGAAATATCACCAACTGTAACATTCATGGTGTCTGATGCAGTAAAGTCTGCCGTCACATTAAGGCTAACGCCACGTGGGTCCAGCGTGATCGTCGATAGCGACAAAGTCTGGCTATATTCATTTGCTTTAAACGCAATATCACCCACGTCATCAATCGTGATCACGTTTCCAGCGATCGATTCAATTGTGTAGAATGGACCCTCCTCCGTGGAGTTACCCTCAACTGATCCCTCAAGTTGCAGATCTTGGCCCGCGAGGAACCCAGCCGCAGCCCAGTCAAACGCTGAGTTCGAATGTGTGATTGTCCCAGTGGTACTATTGATCGAAACAACACCTGTGATCCGCTCACTAATCAAGAAGAATACGTCATCAGGTTCCGCAGCACCCAGGGTCGCAAGCTGATCGGTTGAAAGTGAGGAAACACCGTTAGTTAAATCCAACAATTCTTGGCCAGACGTCCGACCAATATTTCCAGATACATTCAGTGTAACAACAGTGCCCGAGATGTTAGCTTTTTCTATCACAAGTTCAGTGTCGACGACTGGTCTCAGTACACCGGCTGAGAAGCCGTTTAAGAGTTCTTCTGGATCCCAAATTTTGATGCTCGCAGTGATTGCAGCTATGCGATCCACGGCCAAGGTTGACTCGAACGTGGCATCATACGTGTCTGTCGCTGTCGCCCATCGTGCATTCA
>Ga0115005_10000776_pt1 | contig 24800 bp, 32 predicted proteins | sample ArcOceMetagenome_FD_87163 | JGI IMG/M metagenome (GOLD analysis project Ga0115005, IMG submission 87163) | Marine eukaryotic phytoplankton communities from Arctic Ocean - Arctic Ocean - Greenland ARC118M Metagenome | ecosystem: Environmental > Aquatic > Marine > Oceanic | place: Arctic Ocean...
CAGGCTGTAAACTCAGTGCTGGCGCGACTTTCAGAGGTGTGCAGGCAAACCCGTATTGAGCAAAACCATACTCAGGCAGAGCAGGCGGCACTGGCTGAGATTAGTTTGCGTGCGGCACAAAACATCGAATCTGGCCAATCTGGGCAGACTGCTATTTTATTTAAGTACTTATTCTCTTTGGGCTTGCTGGATCCAATTCATAGTGCTTTGCCTGACCCAAACGCAGTGTCGCCGTTAGAGCAGTTGGCCATGGATAAGGCAAAACCTAAAAAGCCGCAGCGGGCTTCTAAAGCGAAGCGAACCCATAAAGCTAAGCCGCAATGGGGTGATGGGAAGCCAGTGGCTCCCAAGTCGCCCAAGGATGAGTTCTAATGGCCATTGAACTTGCCGAAGTGGTGTTGTGGGGGACAACCATTGCAGTGGTGCGTTGGGATGAGCAAGCGGGCGTTGCGGATTTTCAATACACCCCTGAGTTTGAGGGTTTCGGTATTGAAGTGGCGCCGGTTGTGATGCCTGTGCGATCACAGCCTTACCGCTTTGCGAATTTGAATAAAGACACCTTTAAAGGTTTACCCGGCATGTTGGCGGATGTGCTGCCTGACAAATTTGGTAATGCCTTGATTGACCAGTGGCTAGTAAAACAAGGCCGAAGCCCATCTGATTTTAATCCAATCGAGCGTTTATGTTACACAGCTGACCGAGCCATTGGTGCATTGGAGTTTAAACCGACCCAGCGCTATTTTGATCACGACGAAGGGGCGAAAATTGAAATCGACAAAATGGTGCGCCTTGCCAGCTTGGTTTTACAAAAAAAACAATTCGAAATCGATAGCCAAGATTTAGATGGCGAAGCGCTGGAGCAAATTTTACAAATTGGCACCTCCGCTGGTGGTGCACGTGCAAAAGCCATTATTAATTGGAATGAAAAAGACAATATTATTTTGCCTGGTCATGTACAACCGCAAGATGGGTTTGATGGTTGGTTAATTAAGTTTGATGGCGTCAGTGAGAACCGCGACAAAGAGTTGGCCGACCCACTTGGTTATGGCCGGATTGAATACGCGTATTATCTGTTAGCCCAAAAAGCCGGTATTACCATGATGGAAAGCCGCTTGTTAGAGGAGGGTGGTCGTGCCCACTTTATGACAAAACGCTTTGATCGAGTTGATGGTGAAAAGCGCCATATGACCAGTTTATGCGGTTTAGGGCATTTTGATTTTAACGACCCTGCGGCGACCAGTTATGAGCAAGCGTTTGTACTGGCAAGACAGTTACAAGTGCCTCGTGACCATGTGGCACAGCTGTTTAAGCGTATGGTGTTTAATGTGGTGTTTCGTAATCAGGATGATCACACCAAGAATATTGCGTTCTTGATGGATCGCTCGGGAGCTTGGCAAGTAAGCCCGGCGTTTGATGTAGCTTACAGCTTTAACCCACAAGGGCTGTGGACTTCTAAACATCAAATGAGTGTAAACGGTAAACGTGATAATTTTGTGTTGCAGGACATACTATCGGCTGCCGAGCAAACGGGTTTGTCTAAGCAAAAAGTGAAAAAAATAATTGAAGATGTGCTCGGTGTGTCCAGTTATGGCCAGACTGTGCACAGATGGCAGGCGTGTCGAATGAGATGATGCTGTCAATTGGTAATACATTTAGATGGTTCGATTAACCAACTATTACAGGCTGCTTAGAGCGGGCAACTAGGTTGTTAAGTTCGCAAAGAAGTGTGTTGCAGTCGGTGTTTTCTTGTACCGCAAACCAGAGAATAGATAGGTATTCCATCTGGCGTTTTGCATGGTGCAGTTCTTCTAGTGAGTTTTGGCCATAATGAGAAAGCAAGTCTTGCTCCTCTCGTCGGCTAAGTTTCGCGCTGTCACTGAATACGGCTAAATCCCAAATTGGGTTGCCTAGGCCGGCATATTCCCAATCTATTAGGTTTAGTTTTCCGCTTTTGTCTTTGATCCAGTTATGGGTGTTGGTATCCATGTGGCAAAGAGATGCTTGTTTAATGTCTGATTTTAAAAGCTCATCAAGTAAGACTTTGCATTTCAAAATGGCAGATTTATGTTGAATAAGTCTAGGTATGATTTGTGGCCAGAAATATTCGGTGCGCTCGATGGTGTTAACACTTGGCCAATTGGGTTGCGTGGGCTGTTTGTGTATTGTACTCAGAACATTGGCTACTTCCGCAAGGTCATGCTGTATTTGGTATGAAGGCGTTTGTGATTGTATTTCTGCGAGGGTATTGCCGCGAATATAGGGGCGTACCCAATATTTAAAAGTCGATTCTTTAAATGTGATTTGAGGGCAGAGGTTTAGGTTGCTAATGCGCTGGACAATCTCAAACTCGCTTTGGTGATCAATGTTGAGCTCTTTGGCGTTCTGGGCATTGATGCGTATGACAAATTGCGTATTACTATTGTCATCTGGCAGGGTAACAAGCCAGTTTTCATTGGTGAGGCCTTGCTCAAGGGGTGTGAAGTCACAGGCAGATGCATCAACGCGGTTTAAGATTGGCCATTGCGGCCAATCTTTTAAAACATGATTCAATGCATGTGACGTAACAATCATGACTAAGCCGTTTGTCCTTGTGTCTGATGTGTTTGAGATTTGTAAATCTTCAGCCACGCTGCATAGCCAAAAATAACCATAATGACATACACAGCCATTAGCAGGGCCGTAAGGTAAAGCTCACGGTCAATGTATAGGTAGATGGCAAGGGCATCAATCACAAACCAGTAAATCCAGTTCTCTAATACTTTTTTAGCCACCATGTAGGTCGTTAGTACCGCACCCCAAGTGGTGAACGAATCTAGGTAGGGCATTACGGCTGTGGTGTTTTCACTTAACAAAAAGCCACTAATGAAGGTCATGACGAATACGCCACCAATGGCCAGTGAGTGCTGTTTGCCAGACCAGGTGGTGATGGGGAGTTTGGGTGTCATTTCATTTTGCATGGCTGAGTTTTGTGGTTTTTTATTCCAGACGTACCAACCATAAACCGCCATTGCTAAATAGTACACATTAAGTGCGGATTCCATTAGAAGGCTAACATCAAAAAATAACCAGCTGAAAATAGCGGTGCTACCAAAAGCGGCATACCAGCATAAGCTGTTTTCACGCATGGCCAGTACAAGGTAGGCGATGCCTAAGGCTACAGCGATGACTTCCCAATAGCTCATGGCTTGTGCCGCTGAAATGACACCTTGGATAAAGGCGTCACTGAATGATTGTGTGTCTTGAGTTGTTTCCATGATAAGCCTTTAGTTATCGCCGTGAGGGTTAAGCGCTGGGTCAAGGTTGCTGCCAATAAATTTGCATACAAAAATGGCTTTGCCAAATACTTCGTATGAGCGTTTCATTTCTTTAGTTAATACAGACATGACTAAGTCGTACTCACCAAAGATTTGGGTGCTCATGGTGCTGCCCACGACGCTGATGCCATCGGTGGCGTTTAGGCGTTCGATAAAGTCTTTGATGGCCGGAATGTAATCATCGGCCAATGGGTATTTGCTGATCTCGACGGATAATTCCATATCGGCTCCAGTTTGTACGTTTATTTAGTAGGGCAGGCATTGCCTGCCGAATTATGGTCGGATAGTGTCCGGCTGGTAATTAAAAGCTGTATTTTGCTGATACTGAAACTAATCGAGGCTCGCCCAATTGTGTGTGTTGGGTATCACTCCAGCCATTATTTGGGTTGTTCCCAAATCCACCAAACCCTCTTGTGGCGTAGTCTTTATCAGTTAGGTTGCGACCTGTAAGTGTTAGCTCTAAGTCGTCTTTTTGATATTTGATTTGGGCATGTACCAAGCCGTAAGTTTTTGATTGCTCATCGTGACTATCTGAGAAATAAAACTTGTCTTTGCCTTCAGCGCTTAATGTTAAGGACACGTTTTGGCTAATATTGGTGATGACAGAGGTATTGAGTGTCCAGTTAGGCGCATGAGCTTGATCTCGGCCTGTTTTGGAGAAAGTTCCGTCAGTGGTTTGGTACTCATAATCAGTGAATTCAGTTTGCAGTAATCCCAGTGCGGCTAACCATTGTACTTTAGGTGCTATTCTCCAGTTTAATTCAGCTTCTAAACCATAGTTCTTACCTTTAGCTGCATTCGCTATGTAGTCTTGGAAGTCCGGTGCTTCATTAGGGTCGCTTGCAGGAATAACGTATGAGCTTTTTACTTGCTGATCTTCACGTTGTGTGTAGAAAACGGCAAGACGAGTATTGAGTGCATCATTATTTAGAGATGATTTTAAACCAAGCTCTACGGTGTTGTTAGTTTCGGTTTTGTATGTGCGATTTTCACTAGAAACATCTGGATCACTGTTGAATCCGCCAGCTTTATAACCCCTTGCTAGAGATAAATACGTGAGATGGTTTACATGAATTAATGACTCTAGAGAGATTTTTCCGCCAAATAGCGTTTCTTTATAGTCTAGGTTTAGATTAGTGAAATCGGTAAAGTCCGATTGCCATTCCTCAGCTCGAACGCCATAGGTTATTTGTGTTTTGGTGCTTAAGTGGCTGGCTAATTGAACGTATGCCGCATAGGAGTTATTTTCCAGGCGATTACTGTAAAGCGTTGTTTCACTGCCAATCGTACCTGCAGCACTTGGGTCTTCAAAATCATAGGTATAAGCTCGATTGAGCTTTTCATATTTATTCTGAGTGTAAATTCCAAGAATCCAATCCGTTGAATCAGCAAATAGTCGGCTTTTTTCATTTGAAAGAATGCGGACATCTAAGTTGCCTTTATTGGTTTTACGTTTGTACTCATCGAATGTGCTGTAAACATAATTTAGAGGGTCTGAATCAATGACACATTCTGAAATACAATTGCCGTTTGAATCATATACACCATAAGACCAATCTTCGTCATAACTATACGTGGCATTAGTGTTAACAGCAGAGATGGTTGTCTCAATCAAAAAGTTTTCAGCATTTGAGTTTATCCATTTAACACTTGATGCTGTGGTGTTTTGTTTGTCAAAGCCTTGATCATCTGAGTAGGTGTTTCTGTCATTGGTCAGACTAAATGCATCATAGCCATTATTTATATTTGCATTTAGTAGCGTGAACGTAACGTCATTGTTGTCATTGATGTCAAAAGTAGTTATGGATTTAAAAACTTGCTCATCAAACTTATTTGAATCGTCTCGGTTTTGATATTGGTTTTCTGTGTAGCCATTGGATTGTAAGTGGTTGTACGCAAATCGAGTTAAAACGGAATCTGTAACTTCGGTTGATATGGCTGCACCGGTTTCAGATGTTGAGTAATTACCCGTTCTGCTTTTAATGTAACCATTACGCTCTATAGTGGGTTGCGTGCTGACAATGTTGATGGCGCCGGCCAGTGCATTAGCACCAAAAGCAGTGCCTTGTGGGCCGCGTAGAATTTCTACCTGTTCAATATCAAATAAGGTGGCTGCGCCACCTAGGCCAGTCATGTCGATACCATCGATAGTTAAGCCCACTGATGCATTAACAGGGTCTTTAAATTGGCTGCGTTCTCCAATGCCTCGAATCTGAAAGAAGCGCGCACGTGATGAGCCTGATGCAAAATTCACATTGGGTGCCATTGATAAAATATTTTCTAAGTGGCTGGCGTTACTGGCATTAATTTGCTGTTTATCGATAACAGTAACAGCAGAGGGGATCTCCATTACATCTAGCTGACGAAAATCTGCAGTAACACTGACGGTGTCTAATTGTGCTGCATTTGATTTTTGTGTGGCGTCGATGACAGCGCCATTCACTTCAGTGGGCTGAACTGCATCTGTCACTTGGCCATTCACAGGCGTTGGTAAGGCCGCAATACTACTGGCACTTAATGCTAAAGAAGATAAGAGGATTGGGGTTTTCATGGGTCTTTTCCAAAATATTGAATAAGTCCCGGTTACTGCGTAGAGGTAATTAGTAGCGCTTTAAGAGAGTGTAAATGCGCAAAAGAATGTCCATTCCTACGCCGGTATTAACCGGATCAGGTTCTAGGGGTTCGCTAAAAAGACATCTCAGGCCGAGGCCTCCCCCTGGATAGGGGAGATTCTACGTGATTTATGTATAGGAAAAAAGTATCAGAAGCCTAATAGGACATTATCTTGAATGGTGGCTTTCTTTAAGCTGATGGTATTGCTATCGCCGTTTTTCTGTTTGGTTTGTAGTTTGATGAGTAAATATTCGTAATCCACTGCAAACCAGATGCGGGTGGATTCTTTGCTGCTTTCTTTTTCTTGGATGACTTCGACTGTGTTGATTAAACCTTGTTTGGTTTTTGTCTTGCCGTATTTTGCCACCTTGAAATCGTATTGCTTTAAGCGGTTTTTATAGGCAACAGAGTAAGAAAAATCGGTTTTCCCGGCCAGCAAATCAAGGCGAATTTGCTCTTGGTAGCTGAGGTTATCTTGTATGCCTAACATTAATTCGTATTTTGCCCATTCATCACGTTCGGGTATCCAGACTTGTTTTCTGTCCCAGTCGAAGGTTTGTGCGCGGCGCTTTTTAGATAAAAAACCGGATGTTTTGTAGCGGTAATAGTGTGGCTTCACGGTGTTGCCATCAATACTGTATTGCGATTCTTCATGCAGGTCCGCTACCGATGAGTAGGCTTCAAAGGTGAGTTGCCATAGCCCATTATCAAGCTTGCTCAGTTCACGGCTAGCATCAACGGTAACCGGGAACCATCCTGCTTTCCAGGTGGCTTCATAGCTCGCTTTATAAGGCGTGAATTCGGGGGCTTGCTTGAGTGGCTGGGCTGTCTCATTGCCGAAGCTTGCTTGGCTGGCAAGAAGAATAAAAAAGGTGACGATGATTTTATACAAAGCATCCTGCCTAGGTAGGTCGTTAATATGCTTTTGAGTATAAGCGCAGTTGCTGTGTGCATGCCAGCAACTGGCTAGAAATGTCTGTTCTATTTTGTCCAAGCTTACTTTCATTAAGAAGTAAGCTGAACACCAGACTCGGGAAGGGGTTGATTGTCGAAGTAGGCATCGCCTTTGAGCATGGAGATACGACCTTCAACAAACCACTTAACGGCAATCGGGTAGATGATGAGTTCTTGCTGTTGAACTCGCGTTTTTAAACTGCCTTCGGTATCGTCATCTAACACAGGTACAACCGCCTGAATGACATTGGGGCCGCCATCAAGGTCTTCACTGACAAAGTGCACAGTAACTCCGTGTTCTTTATCGCCTGCTTCAAGGGCGCGCTTGTGTGTATCGAGTCCTTTGTATTTAGGCAGTAACGACGGGTGGATATTCAATAAACGGCCTTTGTAGCGACGAACAAAGTCCGGCGTTAGGATGCGCATGAAACCCGCTAGTACAACAAGATCAGCGCCGTATTGGTCGATCTCGTGGATTAGCTTGCCATCAAATTCCTCGCGGCTAGAGAATTCGGTATGGTCAACGACAGAGCTTGGAATGCTTAACTGCTCGGCGCGATCAAGTCCCATGACGCCGGGGCGATTACTGATCACCCCAACGATTTCACCGTCTATTTCTTTTTTCTGGCAGGCTTGCGCAATGGCTTGGAAGTTTGTGCCAGAGCCAGAAATTAATACCACAATACGCGCAGGTTCTGCTTGTTCGGCTTTCACTGTGCTTATTCCTCGTCTACGCCTTTAACGATGACTTGCTCGTCACCTTCGCCTGCTTTTTCAATGCGGCCAACTAGGGTAGCGGTTTCGCCTTCTGCATTTAAGATATCCATTGTGGCTTGAGCGTCTTTTTCATCAACCACTACGATCATGCCTAGGCCGCAGTTGAAGGTAAGGTGCATCTCATGCCAATCGATGTTGCCTTTCTCTTGGAGCCAGTTGAATACAGCTGGGCGATCCCATGCCGCGCTATCAAGGATACACTTGGTGCCTTCTGGCAGTACGCGAGGGATGTTTTCATACATGCCGCCGCCAGTGATATGGCAGATTGAGTGCGCATCGATGGTTTCAAGCATTTTAAGAATCGGTTTTACGTAAATGCGAGTAGGCGCCAGTAGGGCATCGCCAAGGGTTTGGCCGTCTAGGTCTTGATTTAGGTCAGCCCCCGATACTTCGATCACTTTGCGTACTAATGAGTAACCGTTTGAATGCACACCAGAAGAGCGCAAACCAATGATCACGTCGCCTGCTTTTACTTTGCTGCCGTCGATTAGTTCTGCTTTTTCAGCCACGCCCACACAGAAACCCGCTAGATCGTAGTCTTCGCCTTCGTACATACCAGGCATTTCAGCGGTTTCACCGCCTACAAGGGCACAACCTGACTGTAGGCAGCCTTCACCGATGCCGGTTACTACACTAGTTGCCACGTCGACGTTTAGTTTGCCGGTTGCATAGTAATCTAGGAAGAATAATGGCTCAGCACCACATACGATAAGATCGTTTACACACATGGCAACAAGGTCGATACCAATGGTGTCATGCTTGCCAAGGTCCATGGCTAGGCGTAATTTGGTGCCCACACCGTCTGTGCCTGATACCAGCACAGGCTCTTTGTATTTGGTTGGTAAGCTGCAAAGGCCAGCGAAACCACCTATGCCACTCATAACTTCAGGGCGACGAGTTTTTTTCACCACGCCTTTGATGTTGTTTACAAGCGCATTACCTGCGTCAATGTCGACGCCGGCGTCTTTATAGCTAAGTGACTTGTTTTGCTCGCTCATATTAGGCAGCCCTTTTGTGCGGGAAAGTATCGATGAGTAAAAAAGGGGGCGGATTTTAACACCTAGTCAGCCTTTTATAAAACATACATGTGCTTTAGATGGCACAATTTGCAGTTGGGGGCTGCATTTTTTTTCGAATTTGTCAGAATAGCCGCCAATTATAGGAATAAAGATCAATTCATGAAATTTCATCTATGTTTTATTGCCCTTGCTGTGTTTGCCTCGTCAATCTGGGCGACGCCTGTTTCTGGCCTTTATGATGCTCGAGTCCCTGTACCTGATCAGCAATTAGACAGTCGCCAGCTCGGTGCCAAGCAAGGTTTGATTGAGGTGCTGCAAAAGGTGAGTGGGTTTAGTGTGCCTGCTGAGAATGAAGCGGTGCAGCGTGCGCTTAATATTGCGGATCAATACCTATATCAATACAGCTATGAAGCGGTACAGAAAGATGAATGGGACGCGTCTATTCCACCTGGCTCCAGTTGGTTGAAGATGCAGTTTGAAACGCAATCCATTCAGCGCATTATCAAACAGGCAAAATTGCCTTTATGGGGTAATAATCGCCCAACTATCTTATTGTGGTTAATGAAAGACAATGGCCAGCGTACTGTTCTTTCTGACGGAGGTGAGGGATTGGCGGCTCAGGCGGTTAAGAATGCAAGCCAAACCCGAGGTGTACCGGTTGTGTTACCGGTTTATGATCTGGAAGATTCGATCCGTTTGCCTCAAGAGAGCCTATGGGGCTTATTCTCTGGCTCTATTTTAGAGGCCAGTAAGCGTTATGATGCCGAGTCGGTATTGGCAGCGCGGGTTTATAAGAATAATAAAGGAAACTGGGTAGGCCAGTGGCGCTTTTACTTTAAAGACCGCGAATTTAATTATGAATTTGAAACAGAAGGTCTCAATCAGCAGGTGTTATCGGGTTTGAGCGCGTCTGCTGAGGTATTGGCCAATACCTTTGCCATTCGTCCTAGTGATGTGGGCAGCGATGAGCTGGGCATTAAAGTTAGCAATATCAAGAACCTCAAGCATTACGCATCGTTAGTAAGCTACCTTGAAGACCTGACCATTACTAAGCAGGTGTTTGTTTCCGCAGTGAAGGGGGATGAGATGGAGCTTAAATTAAACCTTAGCGGCAGTTTGGCGCAATTTAAACAAGTATTGGCACTGGATAAAAAGCTGATTCAAGCCCCTGTTAACGAGCAAGCTCAAGTAAAAGAGCAGCTCGACCCGCTGGTTACAAACCTAATTCACTTTAATTGGCAGCCATAGCGCTTAATGAAACAAACTCTGCTTCGATACTTGCCTAACATTATTACCTCTTTGCGATTGGTGGCGGTGCCTCCAGTCGCTTTGTTACTTTGGTTTGGCGAGTACGACAGTGTGTTGATTTTGTTTGCCTTAGCAGGTGTCTCCGATGGCGTGGACGGCTATCTTGCTCGTCGATTTAATTGGAAGAGCCATTGGGGCGCGGTGATGGACCCACTGGCTGATAAGCTGCTTTTAGTGACCACCGCAGCGGTTTTGGTTTTTAAGGGGCTGCTGCCGTTTTGGTTATTTGTTTTGATCATGGGTCGCGATGTGATGTTGGTCGGCGGTGCAGCCTTGTATCGTTGGTGGTTTGGGCCATTTGACGTTCAGCCCAGTTTACTGGGTAAGCTCAGTACCTTTATTCAAGTTTTGTTGATTTTAAGCTTGTTGGTTCATGTGGCCACCGGCCTGATGAGTGATGAGCAAATTCGTTTTATGATTTTTACGTGCGCAACGGTCACTGTATTAAGTGGCACGCACTATCTTTTTGTCTGGGTAAGGAAAGCCATCAATGAATAATGCTGTACAGCTGAGTTTAAAGCCTCTTGCGATTGTGTTTGTGCTGGTTTTGTTGGGCTGGATTATGTTCAAGCTCGAACCCGTACTCATGCCATTTATTGTGGGCGGATTACTGGCTTACTTAGGTGACCCAGTGGCTGATCGTCTTGAAGCACGGGGGTTGAGTCGCACCTGGGCGGTTGTTGTGTGTTTTATTGTTTTAACGCTTATTTTGCTTAGTGTGTTGGTTATCTTGATTCCACTGGTATTGCATCAGCTTAAGGTGGTTTACGGGCAGGTACCGGCTATTTTTGAATGGTTCAAGTTTGTGGCTCAGCCTTGGTTGATTGAGACCCTGTCTTTAGAAGCGGATGTGTTTGATGTTGACCACGTGCGTGAGCAACTTATTAGCCAATGGGGCAGTGCGCAGGATATTTTGGCATCGGTTCTGGCAAAGATCACATCCTCAGCAGGAACCTTTATGGGGTTTATTGTCAATCTCACGCTTGTGCCGGTTGTGGGTTTTTACCTATTAAGGGACTGGGATATTTTAATGGCCAAGCTGCTCAAAATGATGCCAGTGCGTTTTCAAGGCACAACCCGTTCACTAGGACGCGAGTGTAACGAGGTTGTTGGGGCATTTTTAAGAGGGCAGCTTTGGGTGATGGCGGCGCTGGCTGTTATTTACGGGATTGGCCTATGGATAGTTGGGCTTAAGCTGGCTTTATTGGTCGCAATTATTGCGGGCTTGGCCAGCATTGTCCCGTATATGGGTTTTGCCATTGGTATTATTGCGGCGATGCTGGCCGGTTACTTCCAGTTTGGCTTGGATTGGCCCCTGTTTTTCATTTTAATTGTGTTTGGTGTGGGTCAGGTCATTGAATCTGTGGTTTTAACCCCCATTTTGGTGGGAGATAAGATTGGACTGCATCCTGTGGCCGTGATTTTTGCCATTATGGCGGGAGGCCAGCTGTTTGGATTCATGGGTGTGATATTGGCGCTGCCTGTCTCAGCCATAATTGTGGTACTCTTACGCCATATACACGAAATTTATAAAGATACAGAGTTTTATTCGGAAAGCTGATGGCATCAATACAGGTTGTAGAGCAACTGCCCTTACGAGTGCAATTGCGTGATGAAGCTACATTTGAGAACTTTTACGCCAAGCAAGATCTTGAAGCGGTTGAGCAGATTAAGCTTGCTGCGAAAGGTGAAGGCGAACAAAGCATTTATGTGAGCGGCCAAGCGGGCTCAGGCTGCAGCCATTTACTGCAGGCGGCTTGTCATGAGGCTCAGGCCATGGGGCTGAACAGCGTTTATCTACCTTTGGATGAGCTGGTTGGCTATTCACCCGCTGTGTTTGAAAGCCTTGAAGAGCTTCCGCTGATCGCTTTGGATAACCTTCAAGCCATTGCAGGGGATGAGCAGTGGGAAGAAGCGCTGTTCCATATGTTTAATCGTGTACGCGATGCCGGTGGCCGTATGATATTTGCTGCTGACAAGCCCCTTGAAGATCTTAATGTAAAACTGCCCGATCTTCGCTCTCGCTTAAAGTGGGGGTTGGTTTATGAGTTTGATGATCCAGATGACGAGTTTAAGATTGGCACCTTGCAGTTGCGTGGCCATAATCGCGGTTTAGATATTACGGCAGAAGTGGCCAAATATGTGGTGCGTCAGGTTAATGGTGACATGGAGCAAATGTTTGATGTATTGCAGCAGTTGGATAACGCCTCTTTAAGCGCTCAACGAAAGCTGACACGGCCTTTTGTTAAGACCGTGATGGATTGGTAATCCTTCGCTTTAGTTAGTGTAATCTTCGATTAAGCCTGCATCTAACAGACGTGCGTAAAGTTCTAGGCATGTGCGCACTTTTTCTTCTGGTACTTTCAAGTCCAACAATAAGTTGTGTGAAAGGTTTTCCAGCTCTTCTTGTAATTCAGCTTCGCTCATTTGAAACAATTCTGTCATTGGCACAATGTCAAAAGGCGGCTCGGCCCCATAAGCCCCATAAAGGGTGTGCAGCCATTTCTCATACAAGTAAGGCTCACTCACAAACACTGGCTGCTTGTCGACATCCTCAGAAAGCTCACGAATCACATCTAAAACGGTTTCGCCGACCATTTCGATCTGGTCACGGGTGATACCATGTTTGTCTTCATTTGAAGCGTCCCATTGATGCCATTCTTCTTCAGGTCGAATCATGACATCTTTGAGTTGGCCGTCGAAAATAGACCAGCATGCTGCGATTGGGTAGGCATCTTCTTCGTAACTACTGCTTTCAAGGACTAGAAAACGTGGATATTCCATATACAATCCTGCACTAAGTAAATTGGAGTAAAAAATGGATAGACAAGAAAGAGACTTTTACCAGCGTGACGCAGAAGATCAAGCATCTTTTTTAGAGCAAACCTGGTGTAATAACTGTCAGCAAGTCGATCTGGGTATGAAAGACCCTGTGGAGTACGAGCTTGACGGTGTCATTATGATCGAAGGTAAGTGTAAAAAATGTGGTGAAACAGTCACCACAGAGCTTGCTGACGAAGACGATGATAGTGAGTGGATCGACTAATCTTTCACTTTTACATCTGACAATCAAAACGCCACTTTCTTAGTGGCGTTTTGCGTTTTTATTGTCGCTTAATTAAGCGAGTATAAGTGTTTGATACGACAAATTGAATCAGGGTGATAAACACACCTATTGTCGCTAGGTTGCTATTTTGAGCGCCAAAGGCCGCCAATATCCAGATGATAAAGTAAACCAAGCAAACGTAACTCATCCAGGCCATGATGTTTTTGCTTTTCATAATAAGACCAGGAATCAGCACCAACCAAGGAATGCCTTTAATCAGTGTCCATAAAACACCCAAAAATACATCGTAGGCGCTGCTGATAACAATGTCAGGGCGATCGAAACTGCCGATACCTAATAAGATAAATTGCAGAGCAAAGCACACAAGTGCCAAATAGTAGCTGGTTTTCAATATGTTCATTTAATTCTCTAGACGTTTTGCGAGTGCGGCAATGCGTTGACCTTGGGCTTGGCAAAGCGCCACCTCATCTTGGCTTAGTGGCAGGTTACTTTGTTTACCCGCAAAGTGACTAACACCATAAGGGGTGCCGCCTGTTTGCGTATCCATGAGCTCTGCTTCTGTATAAGGCACGCCAGCTATTACCATACCGTGGTGCAATAGTGGCAGCATCATGCTTAACAGGGTGCTTTCTTGACCGCCATGCAAGCTTGATGAGCTGGTAAAGACAGCGGCAGGCTTATTTACCAGTTCGCCTGTGAGCCAAAGATTAGTGGTGCCGTCTAAAAAGTACTTTAACGCAGCGGCCATATTACCAAAGCGAACCGGACTGCCCAGAATCAGGCCGCTGCAGTTTCGCAGATCTTCTTCGCTGCAATAAAGTGGACCTGTGTCCGGAATGTCAGACAGACTGGAAGTGGTGTCTGCTGAGACCGGTGGAACCGTGCGAATGCGAGCTTCAATACCGGCTTTTTCTACGCCGCGGGCCATTTGCTCAGCCATACTGGCAACCGCGCCAGAGTGACTATAGTAAAGGATGAGTACATAGGGGCTTGCCACTATAGAATCTCCAGTACGTCTTCTGGTGGGCGACCAAGGCGTGCTTGCTCACCATTGATCACAATTGGGCGTTGAATGAGCTTAGGCTCTTGCACCATGGCTTGAATTAGTTGTGCGTCAGACAAGGTTTTGTCTTTAAGATTTTGAACTTTGTAGGCCTCTTCGGAGTTACGCAGTAGTTCTCTGGCGGTGATGCCTAGCTTACTAAGAACAGCTTTAATGGCATCGGCATCGGGTTTGCTTTGAAGGTACAGGTAAATATCGGCGTTGATGTTTTTTTGCTCAAGTAGCGCCAGTGTTTCTCTGGATTTAGAGCAGCGCGGGTTGTGCCAGATTTCGATGGTCATAAAAAAGAGTACTCGTTGCAAACTAAGCGAAAGCCGTTATTGTACCCATATTGAAAAGGAGTGCGAGTTTTGAATGTGAAGCCATTTTGGCAATTTTGCTGGTTTTTAATTTTACGCTTTGAAGGTAATGAAAATAGAAGCAAAGCCGCAGAACTGACCTTTGTGACCTTGTTTGCTATCGTGCCTTTGATGGCTTCTGGTTATGTGATGCTCACTTGGTTTCCTCAGTATGCGTCCTTAATAGATACCTTTCATGATTTCTTATTTAAACACTTTGTTCCGGCGTCGGGTGATGCCATTCAGGGATATTTAAGTGATTTCTCCCAGCAAGCTAGAAAGCTCACTTGGATTGGTTTGGTCATTCTTTTGTTCAGTGCCCTGAGTTTGATGATGACCATTGAACGGTCATTTAATCAAATCTGGCGGGTGAAGAGCATACGAGTGGGCAGGCGGGTTTTATTCTACTGGTTGGTGATTGTGCTGGGGCCTGTGTTTTTGGGGGCGGCATTTTTGTTGAGCAGTTATTTGCTCAGTTCCCAGTTATGGGTTGATCATGTGGACTCCGTCTTTCATTTTAATCGCCTGTTATTTAAATGGTTGCCGTTTTTGATCTCAATGGTGGCATTAACCGGTATGTATTATTTCTTACCCAGTTCACAAGTCAGAATGAAACACGCATTAATGGGTGGTTTCTTTGGTGCCATTTGCTTGGAAATTTGCAAAGTCGGTTTCGTGAAAATGGTCTCTTTTTCACCGTCCTATCAATTGATCTACGGCGCCTTTGCGGTTGTGCCGTTGTTCTTATTGTGGATATTTGTGGCTTGGTGTGTGGTGTTATTAGGTGCGGAGTTAGTGCGCGCGCTGCCTTTTATTCGTAAAGACAGTAAAGGTGTGCAGGCCAGTGAGCTTGATTGGGCTTTGATGATTATGCAGCAGTTAAAATACACAAATACCCATGACCGTATAACTCGAGAAGCACTTTGCCAAGCGCTTACATTGGTTAATATCGACGACTGGGAGTCGGTGTTGGTGAAATTAATTGATGGTGTTTGGGTGGCGAACGAAGATGATGAATTATTTTTAAATAAAGATTTATCTGAAACCACCGTGGGTGAATTGAGTGAATTAATACACGGCGAGCGTATTGATAAATTTACCGTGATTAATACACACACAAGCTGGTTTGATCAGTTAAAACCATTGCTGCTAGAGTTGCGCGAACAAAAAAAGGCAGCCCTTGGGCTGCCTATAAAGGATGTCATTTAGCGCTAGCTGTTAGTGGGTTTGATGACTTTCACTTAAGGCGCGACTGTACTCTGCAAATGTTTTCGCGCCAGGGCTAGGGCTAAAGAAGATGTTAAGTGAGCGTGCAATATTACGTGCGCTAAAAATGCCACGAATACGTGTTTCATTCTCTTCTTGAGTAGTGACTAGAATGTATTCGCTGCCGATTTCATTCAGTGTGTGCAGCACATCACCTATTTTCGCTTTCAGTACGTCTTGAATATTTAAGACTGGCATATCATTAATGCTTGTCATTAAATGACCAATTTTTATTTCATCACGCTTCTTCTTGGTGTCATTTATAAACTGAATTGGTTTTTCACCTGAAATATCAGCGGATGAAATTAGGCCAACAATTTGGCCGTCGTTGTTTTCAACCAATAATAAGCTGCTTTTTTCGTTCGCCATTTTTTTACTGGCCGCATCTAGCGATGTTTTTAAATTAGAGGTGGGGGCTTTTTCGATTCGGTGGTCATTCATTACAGATATGGCTGAGTCGTCTAAGTTGAGTTCTTTGTAGCCTCTATCCGGTACGATGGTTTGTGGTTGTGTATCAAGCTTGCTGAATTTAATCGTTTTATAATTCTCTAACATGTGAATTCCTCCGCGAACACATACTCATAATAGTCAATAACCGTCAGAAAGCTTGAATACTTAAGTAAGCATAAGTAAAGAAATGTAGTGGCTTGTTGGTTGAGGTTATGGCTTGTTTTTTAGAGATTTAATACGTCATTTTTGGTGGACGCGGCAATGGTCATTGCTTCTTGAATTAACTCATAAGGAACGCTTAGTTCTAAAAGAGTACGTTGTAAGTGCTCAGCGACCTTATCAAAGTGCTTTTCATTTAACCCAATGGCCACAGGCCTTGCATGGGCGGCACGCATTCCTCGACCGGAATACTTGTTTGGCCCACCAAATGCCACGGTTAGAAATGCTTTTTGCATGTTTCGTTGGCGCTCCATGCTGATGCCATCAAAGAAAGGGGCCAGGGCGGGGTCATTGATAACCTTGCTATAAAAAATCTCGACCGCAGCATCTAGGGCTTTTTCACCGCCAATTTTTTCATACAGAGAAGACATGAGGATCATCCTTAATAATAGGTTAATTAAGGAATAGTTGAATTAAGCAGATTTACCAGTGTATCTACTGAATTGAGGCTCTAGAGATATTCTGGACGAACCAGCGTTTTTGCCAAGCGTTGAAGACTTTTTCGGGATACCAGGTTTTACCTAGGCTGCCATTGTAGCGGGCAAGAGCCCGTGTCCAGTTGCCTTTCTCACGCTTTAAGTAATGCGCCAAAATCGCACAACCGTAACGAAGGTTGGTTTTTAGGTCCATTAGGTTGTCATCAGGGCGCCCAATCTCGTTGCGCCAAAAGGGCATGACCTGCATATAACCTTGGGCCCCCACATAAGATAAGGCGTAGGGTTTGAACGCGCTTTCCACTTGAATGACAGCGAGCACCATTTCTGGCGGTAGGTCATGCTCAGAGGCGGCATGGTGAAGATGGGTTAGAAATGACACGCGGAAGCTTTTGTCTTTGATGTATCGAGCGAGGCGGGCAGACATATCGACCATCCAGACTTCTGCATCAAAGCGATCATTGAAGCTGCTACTGCTATTAATGGCCTGTTTTAGGTATTGCCTAAGCTCAGGGTCCACCTGCCCGTGGGCAAGGTGGACGGATAACAACATTAGGCAACCTAAAACAAAGCGCATAACTTAACTGATGCCTAAAGCAGACTTAATGTGATTGAGTGCGTCAGCAACGTTTAACTCTACAGCATCTTCTTTTTGCTGGGCGCGTGCTTTGTATTCGACGGTATCATTTTTTAAGCCTCGAGCGCTGAATACCAAACGATGTGGAATGCCCATTAGCTCGGCATCCGCAAACTTCACACCAGGGCTGGTTTTCTTGTCGCGATCATCAAGGAAGACTTCAACGCCCAGTTTTGTCAGCTCCTCATAAAGGGCTTCACTGTGCTTGGTCACATCTTCAGACTTGTTAGCATCGATTTGTACGATGGAAACTTGGAATGGGGCAATCGCCTGAGGCCAGATGATGCCGCGCTCATCGTGGTTTTGTTCAATAGCCGCTGCCACAACACGTGATACGCCTATGCCGTAGCAACCCATTGGCATCACGACACTTTTACCGTTTTCGTCCAATACAGTGGCGTTAAGCGCTTCGCTGTAGGTGGTGCCCAATTGGAAGATGTGACCCACTTCAATGCCGCGTTTGATTTCAAGCGTGCCTTTGCCGTCTGGGCTGGCATCGCCTTCGACCACATTACGAATGTCTTCAATACGAGTGATGCTGGCATCGCGTTCCCAGTTGGCGCCGGTTAGGTGTTTGCCGTCTTGGTTCGCGCCACATACAAAGTCAGCCATGATGGCTGCACTGCGATCCACGATGGTTTCAATGTTTAAGTTGCATGGGCCGATTGAACCTGGCTTACATCCAAGTTGCGCGATGATGTCTTCTTCTTTTGCAAACGCTAAAGGCGAAGCAATACCAGCTAGTTTTTCAGCTTTTAGGTCGTTCAGTTGATGATCGCCGCGAACCACTAGCGCAACCAATGGCGCTTTTTTGCCCGCTTCTTTTTCTTCATCTGTCAGTTCGCCTTCAACAATCAATGTTTTAACGATTTGATTGGATGCAATGCTGAGAAACTCACTGACTTCTTCAATGGTGTGCTGGCTTGGTGTGTCGATGGTTTGCAGTTCGGCGCTTGGCTCAGGGCGTTGCGCTGATGGCGCCACGGCTTCGGCGAGTTCTACGTTGGCGGCATAGTCGGATGCATTGCTAAAGGCGATATCGTCTTCACCAGATTGGGCCAGTACGTGGAATTCGTGAGATAAGGCACCACCTATTGAGCCGGTGTCGGCAGCAACTGGGCGAAAATCTAGGCCTAAGCGATTAAAGACGTTGCAGTAAGCCTGATGCATGCGCTCATAGGTTTCATTTAATGATTCATTATTTGCATGAAAAGAGTAAGCGTCTTTCATTAAAAATTCGCGGGCACGCATTACACCGAAACGTGGGCGCGTCTCGTCACGGAATTTTGTTTGGATTTGATAAAAGCTCATTGGTAGCTGGCGATAGCTTTTCAACTCATTGCGCGCAAGGTCAGTAATGACCTCTTCGTGAGTGGGGCCAATACAAAAATCACGATTTTGGCGATCTTTGATGCGCAGAAGCTCACCGCCATACTTGTACCAACGACCGGTTTCTTGCCATAGTTCGGCAGGTTGAACTGCGGGCATGAGCAATTCTTGCACGCCTGCTGCGTCCATTTCTTCGCGTACCACTTTCTCAACTTTGCGAAGGGTTTTAAGGCCCAGAGGAAGCCAGGTGTAAAGCCCTGATGCTAATTGACGGATCATACCGGCGCGAAGCATAAGCTGATGACTGATAACAACAGCGTCAGATGGGGATTCTTTCAAGGTGGCAATTAAAAACTGGCTAGCGCGCATTTGGGTTCCAAGCGTATCTAAATTAATTGGGCCAGAGTGTGGAATATGAATATTCCATAGTCGGCACTTTACAAAACAGGCGCAAATTGTATGCTGCGCAGCCCTTAGACACAATTTTTTCATTATGCTTGAGTACTTTATATACAAACAAACCCCAGCCGGACAGGTCTGCAATGCTACTCAGGCGGATCTGAACGGTGAATTGCTCGGTGTGAGCAGTTTTGCTCTTGGCGTGTTTGAGGTGAAAGCCAAGGGTGTGCAGCCTCAAGTGGGTGATCTATTGTTGTTGCCGGTTAAAGGCTCAAAGCAGTTAAGTTTGCAATTAAAGGTGCAAGGTATTGAGCCGCTCATCACGCCGCTTGGTGGTTGGAGCGCCAAATGTGATGGGCCTGCTCAGGCGCAATTTAATGTGAAGTTTGCCAATATTAATTGCGATGGCTGTCATGCTGCTTATGAATTGGAGTTCATCGATTACAGCGGTGATACCCAGTTAGATGCGATTGCGGGCATGAATAAGCAGGGCTGGCTTGCCACCCAAGAAAAACAGTTATGTCCTCAATGTAAGGATTGCAGCTAGGCTGCACAGATATAGGTTTAATATGACGCAAATCAAATATGACTTGGTCTTGGATGCTCAAGGGTTAATGTGCCCAGAGCCGGTGATGATGCTTCACACCAAGGTAAAAGAGTTAAGCGAGGGTGGTGTGCTTCAGGTTTTGGCGACGGACCCTTCGACGACCCGTGACATTGCTAAGTTTTGCAGTTTTTTAGGGTATACGCTGCTTGAGCAAGCGGAATCACAGGGTGTCTTCACGTTTTATATTCAAAAGCCGTGATTGCAATTTTTTAGTAAAGCTATAAAGTACTGTATTTAAATACAGTATAAGTGCATTTGGACGTTGTTATGTTGAATCCAGTGACCATTCAATACATGAGTCGTGAAGAAATCGAACGACTTTTGTTTAGTTTAAACGCCACCAAAGGGAATGAAGAGGCGGCCGCGTTTGAGGCATTGGCTCGTCGTTTACTGCAGTTGCTAGAACAAGCCGTCGACTAGACGGCTTTTTTATACCCGCTTCAGATGAAACGGCGTTTATTTCGTTTGTCCCACCAGATCTGAGCCTGAGCAAGACAGGCCTCTTTGTTATCTCCCTTATCCATTAATCGAGCCACATAGGCCAGTGTGCCCAGTATTGCTCCCATTCCATATTCGTCATCTTCGTTTAGCCAAGTACTTTTAAGGTTGTTTATATCCAAGGTCTCGGGCTTCATATGACGACGCTCGAATATGGCGTCCCATTCTTCCTCGACTAGCTCGCCATTAAAACAGTGATACATTCTGGCCGTGCTATCGGGGTTCATTTCACATTCACCGCCTTCACCCTTCAAAATAGATAGGCGTTTATAACCTAATAATTCAGCGCTTTGTTGGTGAGACGGGCCGTAGCCAGGGTGGAATATCCCTTGGCTTATATATTCGCAATCCAAAGGGTTGATTAGGCGTGAAAAGCTGTGAACAGGAGAGCGCAAGCCGAAGGTATTGCGCAAATCAATAATCGATTGCAGCTCTGGGCAGAGGGTTTCCATTGCCATAAAGCAGAAATTGTTTTGCTCAAGATCATCACTTGCTTGTTGCCAGCTATTGGCCGCTTTAATACCTAGTTTGTTCAATGTTTCCTGACTATAGATTCTGCCTTCTGTGTGCCCATCAGCGCCGTGCATGAATACCTTGATGCCGTTATCGGCCAGTGTGAAGGCGGATAATAAATACCAGGGTAACTGGCGACGCTTGCCTGCGTAGCTAGACCAATCTAGGTTGGCATGAATGCCTTTAGGTATTTTATGTGCGATGAAGTCTTTCGTCGCTTGGGTGAACCCTGCTAACTCGTCTGCATTTTCTTCTTTCACTCGCAGCAGCATCATGAACGCGCCCAGCTGAACATCTTCTGTTTCGCCGCGCAAAATCATGCCCATGGCATTGAGTGCTTCTTCGTAGGTAAGAGAGCGGGAGCCTTTGCGGCCTTTACCAAGAATTCTTACATATTGAGCAAAAGGGTGTTCGATTGTGGTCATTATAGGCAGTTCGCTGGTTTAGGAAGGCCTGCAATTTTGGCGGCAACTTTGGCAGGGCTTTCAGGAAAAAGAGTCATAAGGTAAATGCTATTGCCCTTATCTGGGCCGAATGTGTTTTTGATCAACTTAACAAAAGGGCGGTTAGCCAGTGCGACTTCGTGCTGTTGGTAAAATTCACGTAACGTATGGATGATTTCAAAGTGTTCGGCTGTCATTGAAATGCTTTCACCTTGTGCAATTTTTATTGCTAACTCTTCGTTCCAGCTTTCAAGATTAATTAGAAAGCCTTCATCATCAAATTGTGCGGTGTTCATTGTTTAATACCAGCTAATAGTGCTTTTGCACTGAGTACAAATGTTTACAAATTCTTGGTAGTTAATGGTTTCTACGTGTTGATTGTTTGTTTGGATGCCGCGAGCATCAAGGTCATCCTGTAAAGCCAGGACTCTATTTTTAATGTTGCCCAGGTTGGGCAGTTGGCAGCCCAATACACCATCTTGCATAAGTAAAATGATGTCACCTGGATTGATCATGTTAAGGCAGTCGTTAAATACGGAGGTTGTAAACGGGCTTTTTTGAATAAGGTGTAGAGTCATTTAAAAGCCTATGATTTTTGAATGTTGTGCGATGAGAGCCCTGCCTTGTTCGCGGCTAATGATCTGGACGCCGTTTATAATTTGGTCTTTTGTGATGGCGCGTGACGTTAAGTCTTCATCAATCACAAATAGGTTTTCCACGTCGTAAAGGGGCAGTACTTCTAAAGCGGCTGCGTGATTCTTCAATTCAATGCCTTTGCTGTTTTGATTGTCGAGCAGCTGAAAGACACCATCAGCTAAAAACAGGATGGTCAGGTTTTGATCATAGGCGGCGCTGGTGAGTATGAAGTCTAAACCTTCACGAGCCTTACTTGATCCGTAAGGGGCTGAACGCTGAAGTATTAAAATGTCTTGGGGTGCTGTTGGGGTATTCATTATCCGAAAGTCACCATTTGGTCGCTGTGAAGCTGAGCATCAAGCAGTTGTCCTAGACCGGATAATTCAAATGATGATCCTAGATTGTGTTGATTTTTCTGATAACGCTTGGCTTCTTCTTCATTAATGATGCCTCGCTTGAGTGCCGCGGCAATGCAGGTAACCAAGTCGATGTTGTGTGCGTCTGCTAATGCTTGCCATTGTAGATGGATATTTACTTCATCTTGCGCTGGACTTTGAAGCTCAGAAGCGCTGTGAACACCATCATGATAAAAAAATACGCGGTAAATACCGTGGTCTTGTTCTAGGCAGGTTTGGGCAAATTTTAAGGCGCTCAGACTGGACTGAGATGAGTAGGGGCTTGCCATAACCAGAAGAGAAAAATTCATAAATGTTTTGTCAGTTAAATGAAAAAAGGAGGGTTACCCCTCCTTTAATTTGAAAGATGATTAATTATTAATCGTCGTTCATGGCGCCTAGAATGTGTAACAAGCTAGTAAACAAGTTGTAGATGTTTAGGTACAAGCCAACCGTCGCCATGATGTAGTTCGTTTGCTCGCCACGAATAATGCTGCTTGTGTCGTACAAGATGAAACCTGACATCAGTAACACAACCGCACCTGAGATCATTAAAGAGAAACCAGAAACATCAACACCAAATGCCCACGAAGCAATCATTGCACCGATGGCACCAACAATCACAAGAATTAGACCAGTGAATAAAAAGCCACGCATAAAGGTGAAGTCTTTTTTGGTGGTTGTGACATAAGCAGACAAAGCAAAGAAGATGATGGCCGTACCAGCAAGGGCTTGCATCACAATTTCAGTGCCGCCTTGCATGGCAAGGTAACGGTTTAAAATCGGTCCAAGTGATGCACCTAATAAACCTGTGAATAAAAATACAACTGGAAGGCCGGCAGCAGAGTTGGCTACTTTAGGCAGTACGAACCAAACCAGCGCCAAAGAGGCCAATGACATGATTAGCGCAGCGCCATGACCAAGGTTCATGCTCATGGCAATGCCAGCGGTAACGGCACTAAATGCAAGTGTCATCCCTAAAAGCATGTAAGTGTTGCGCAATACTTTCATTGCGCCGGTGGTGTCTACTTGCTGGTGGGCAAGAGTCTGTTGTTCCATTTTATGGTGCTCCAGTTTGTTGTCTTTACTATCTAATGCAGATAATAGGGTTGTTGTAGGGAAATTCAAGCATTCATGTGGGGATTTGGACTGTCATTTATTAGCTTAGTTCTGCCTAAGTTACTAAAAAGTAAGATTTTTTTACCGAAGTAGTTGACACAAAATCTGAAAAGGGTAATATGCGTCTCGCTCACAGCGGAGGGGTGGCTGAGTGGTCGAAAGCACCGGTCTTGAAAACCGGCGACGGCTAATACCCGTCCAAGAGTTCGAATCTCTTCTCCTCCGCCATTTATTCTAAAAACCCGATCAGAAATGATCGGGTTTTTTTATGCCTGACGAAAAGTCATTTAGCTCTCACATGGCAAAAGTCGTTTGTGGGGGGGTTATTTATTAAGAAGGGCTTGGATATGTGCGTGGGCACTGTTGGCAAGGGCTTCGAGGTTGTAACCACCTTCTAGCATAGAAACGACACGGCCTTGACTGTGGTCGTTAGCAAGGCTAATGGTGAGTTTTGTAAGCCAGCTATAGTCATCTTCAATGAGATCCAGCTCGCCCATAGGGTCATCTGTATGGGCATCAAATCCAGCAGATAATAAGATTAAATCTGGTTTAAAGTTAGACGTGGCTTTAATAAAGGTAGATTCCACCAGCCTGCGGTATTGGGTGCTGGCTGTTTCCGCTTCAATAGGGATATTAATAATATTGTCTGCTTTGACATTGAAGTGTGAGTACGGGAAATAAGGATGCTGAAAACTGCTGATGACCATGACGTCATCACGATTTTTAAAGATCTCAATGGTCCCATTACCTTGGTGAACATCAAAATCAAAAATTAATACTTTATTAATCCCTGGCTTGGTTAAAGCGTATTGGGCAGCTATTGCGATATTGTTAACAAAACAAAAGCCCATGGTTTTATTGGGAAGGGCATGATGGCCAGGGGGGCGGATTGCACAAAATGCATTTTTATAATTACCACTAGTAACTTGATCAATGGCTTGAATGCCTGAGCCAGCGGCTTCTTCCGTTGCACTAAGTGTGTCAAATGTCAGAGGGGTATCGGGATCGGCCAGTATCATCCCCTTATTTGGGCTGATTTGGTAAAGCTGATCAATATAACCAGGCTTGTGAACTAACTTAAACAGCTCTCTTGAAACGGGACTTGCAAGCTTGATATCTAAATCTTGCCAAAGGCCGGTTTGTCGTAAGCGCGTTTCAACCGCTAGACTTCTAAGTGGACTCTCAGGATGACTCGGCGGCACTGAATGCTGATCAAAATGAGAATGGTGTATAAATAATGTTGATGACATGCACGAATAGCTTGAGGCTTGTTAGATAAGTCTATATAACTCAATTAATTGATAGATAACACCTTTTTCAGGGATTTATGGGCACTCGTTGGTTAGAACGGTTTTTTGAACCATCCAAGATTGCAGTGATTGGAGCATCTGAACGATCTTCA
>Ga0115005_10000778_pt1 | contig 24791 bp, 21 predicted proteins | sample ArcOceMetagenome_FD_87163 | JGI IMG/M metagenome (GOLD analysis project Ga0115005, IMG submission 87163) | Marine eukaryotic phytoplankton communities from Arctic Ocean - Arctic Ocean - Greenland ARC118M Metagenome | ecosystem: Environmental > Aquatic > Marine > Oceanic | place: Arctic Ocean...
TTCTGGTGTATCAATACAATCGGCGAGGATTGTTGCAACGTCTTTACGATTAATACGCCCAACTGCCACATCACCCTGGCTGAAGATTGGTCTGGATCCTGAAGGCCAGCTATCGTTCAACCCCGTAGGTCTGAAAATACAGTATGAGACCCCTAGTGTGTGTGTTCACGTACAAGGCGAAATTGTGAGCCTCACAAAGTGGAAAGTGCAAAATCTCATGAGGAAAATATGAATAACAAACATACCGCTCTGTCTGAGACGTTCTTCTGAATCAGACTTTATATCTAAAATGCCAAAAGGATTTAGCCTGACAATTGGAATATCTGCACATCCCTCAAACATTTTTTTCTTTTTATCATCCCATGATGGTCTGGTGACACCCGCTGAACTAAGCATTACAACTTTAGGCGTAACTTCACTTGTATCAATGGAACCTTCTCCCTGGAAAGCTTTGGCGAGCGCTGGAATACCAACTGCATCAATGCTCTTCTTCGGCGTTACAGCTACTCCAAAGATACCTTGAACCTTCTCCATAAATGTCTGCTCTGGGTTATCAGAAAATCCTGTAGCGCACCAAATAGCTGCATCACATTCATACTCACTGATGCTAGCAATGATATCCTCTTCAGACCCAAGATCACATTTCACGATCTTTATAGATGATGCAGTTTTGTCGTCAGATGGGAAAGTCTTCTTTGCCTTTTCCATGTCACGAACTATGGCGACGACTTTGTTTCCTCGATCTAGAAGTTCCTTCACAACGAGACTGCCAGTGCGCCCAGTTGCTCCTGTGACAGCGATCGTTCTCGGAGAGGCCTTTCCTTCGGCAATGCTACTGCTGGAAACTGATGTTGATAAAGAGGACAATAGTGGCGCGATGGAAAAGCATTGCGATAGAGTTGGTGTGAAGAGGAGAAAGAGAATTGATTCGAGCCTCATCATGTATCGTTTCAGAAGTTGCAAATGCGGAAGTAAATGCTCACTACTTTGTAAGGCTTCGTTCTTATATTTTGTACACGTTAGAGATTTTTTGCGATGTCGTGGTGTGGTGAATGAGTTGGTGAATGAATGAATTTATCGGTTTCGGCCCGCCGGGGTGCTCCGTTCGCGTTGACGACAACGGCGGATCCTTCCTCCCTCCTTCTTCATCCATTAGCCATTAGAGTCATTTACGACACGCATCTGACGTCATCTAGGATACGCACGTTGGACAGATTGAAGATTTGTAGACGAATTGGACATTCACCATTTCTTAACCACTCATTAATCTACTAAGCTATCATACTCTCATCTTTTTAAAACGATCTCACTTCACCATTCATTCCCTCCTATCTTTGGTATTTTTTGTGAGTTGAGTGAGTTGAGTGAGTGAGTGAGTGAGTGAGTGAGTAGCGTCGGAGCAAAAGCGCGCGGCGGGGCCAACACTTTTCGTACGTATGTGTCGTACGTATCAGGGCGGGAGCCACCGCCGATAAACATAAGATAGCAACATCAACTATTCAATAATGCACGAAAATTGAAGAATGGTAGTCTACCTCACAAAAATTTAGTATTATAAAATCACTGAATGTCTAAAGTACGTGGTCCGATATAATATACAATCTCCATTGTGACTTGGTGCTGAGGTCTTCATTTTCACAAAGCATCAAAATTTGTGTGGAGGAGTTTCAGATTTCGGCCAGATATTTTTCCTAATATACCAGCAGCAGCAGTATATACTATGGATTGCAGCAGCATCAAATTACGGCCATGTCTGCTGGAATCGCACGCCTGTTACGATTGAGAAAGTTCCACAGTATCTTGCTGGATCGTGACATTCGCACAGCTATTCTTAGCCTTAATCTTTCTTTCGTACCCTGTGATTAAGAAAATAATGTTCTGTATGACAACTGATGAGAGAAAAATATATAAATCTTTGCACAGAGGCAACAGCAGGAAACACTGTGACGATGAAGAGGAGGATTCAAGTACGACTGGTAGGTTTACTCATTCTTCTATATTAAAAAGGGCTGGAAATAAAGTAGAAATCCCATCCTTTTGATGCAACAGAGGAAAGATGTTTGCGCAAAAGTACACTTTCAACCAGAGGAGACCGGCGAGCGATTCGAGGATCCTCCCCCAGATGCCTCTGATTCTTCTGTAACATGCAGATACACTGGAAACCTTATTCCCGATGAAACTGACAAAAGAAATGACTTGAATGGTTCATCAGAGGTTGGTGAGTCGCTTCGCAATTTGATTCTGTCCCAAGAAGCAACTAATAGTCCTGTATTCAGAACTAACCGATCAGAAGAAAACTTTCTTCAGCAAAATGACAATGAAAGTATTCAATACCCATCTGATTATGAATCTGAATACACCACTTTGCATCAAAATAACGGGGTCACACCTAGCAGTGTCCTCAAGTCGGTCTTGTCACTAGAAGACGCTCGAGACATGATACGAACTTCTGTAGGATTCGCTTTTCTAGCAGCAACCGTTTCATCCTTTTTTGCTATTTTGTTTTCATACAGCGAATACATTCAAGAACATTGTGGAGATCATGATGATGTATTAATACATGCACATCGCAAGCAATGGCTGGAAAGCGGTGCTGCTGCTTTACAGGAAACGATCGATACCTTGAAGTTTCTTCCGATCTTCTTACTTTTGGCTGCATTTGCTTTTCTCGTCGATCGCTGGCGCCGGTTCATGGTAACATGCCACGTGATCCAAGGTAGACTTAACGATATTGGTTTGCTATGCGGAACTTTGCCTGATAGTTCGCCACTGAAAGAGTCATCTCAAAGAAAACTGTACACCATCTATCGGTATTTGAATGGTGTCCACATTCTTTGCTTGAAGTCTTTTTCACCATCATTGAGACACTTCAATGGTGACATCTCACTATTTGCCATGACATTGAATTTGCTCACAGAGGAGGAAGTGCGCATTGTCTCCGCGATGGAAAACAAAGCTAGAGACGGAATGATTTCATTGCTGTCTCATGCCATTGATGATTTGATGCTAGAGACCGACAAAGAGCATATCTTAATTCCGAAAGGAGTTGTACTTTCCTCTAAAGTTTGCGGTCTGCGTGCAAAATGCGCCAAGCTCCACGATTTGTTTGTACGAGACAATCCAAACGAATATACGGTTTCGATTGGGATGTTCGTTAATTGTTTCAAGATACTAGTGGTGTTATCTAGTCCATTGTGTTACTTTCAGAGATCTTCGTCCGGGTATCTTGCTTGTTTTCAACCAGGTGTATTGATTGGTGTTTTTTCACATTGTTGTCCCTCTCATTCCCCAGAGTGCTTTTCAAAGCGTTACAGAACCCTTTTGCAGAGAATGGTGGTACAGTAGTCGACAATCTCATAGCTAGCACCGAGATTTGTACTTTTCAGACTATGTGTATTCTTTGGCACAAAGTTGATAAAAAGCATGGTCTCGAGCGGAGCAGCTTTTCAAAGAGGCAGCACTTGGTTGCCACGAGGCAATCTCATAGATTTCGGAAAAGCCTTGCAAAAGGGCAATTCGGTGAAACTGTAATTACGTGTAGTCTTCGTTGCGAATCAAAAAAATATAAGTTTTATGTACTTACGTGTACGATTATGTTGCCCTGCTTTTGCCAGAAGAGGATAAGGAAAATAAATGGCAACAGATGTCAATTATGTGATGCGTGAAAAGGATAAAAATACGAACAAAGAGGAAATCAGTTCGTCGTCTAAACATAGACTACAGTAGTACTTGAAGATTGAAGTGTACCGTCAGTAAATTAAAATAATATCATGAAATAAATCTAGTGGTGCACAACGAAAAAACATCATTGACGTGGCTTATGCAACACTGATATGATGCTTCGTTGCCTTTCCAATCACAACCTTTCTCATTTTCGATGCCAATCGCAATGAGTTCGCTGTATCCTGCAGGTTTTCTGAATCCGATTTGACACAGACAAGAAGCATTGTCTTGGTATCTGCCTCGAGGGTATCACGAAGAACGTGTGTTAAAGTTGAGTTTCGATAGGGAACATTTCGTGAAAAGTTCACTCTAGCATCAACTACGTCGGCAAATGTGGACAAAGATTTGTTCAGAAATTTCCACTCATGCTTATTGCCAACTGGTGCCAAAATATTATCCATTCCTGTTGCTTTCGAACGACTTGAACTAGATCCTCGTTTTTGTATTGCGTTCGAGGCACCAAGATCAGCGCACTGCAGTTTTCCAATGGTGCCAATTCCTGTGTTGATATTGGTTGACATTACTTCAATTGTCGCAATCATGTGGCTATTAGAATCATGGTCTTGAATATTAGCCCCCGCATCCATTAATTTCTTTGCGCGCATTGCTAGACTTTCTTTCCATGCATCGACAACATCTTCAAAACTAGCGACAGGCACTGAAATTTGTCCCTGTACAATTGTATCACCATCGTGGTTTGCACGTATCTCGAGCTTTGTTGAGGTCTCGTCCACACCTGCGCTCTCACCGGTATTCTTGACTTTGTTGGACACTTTCCGATCCCTACCATCTACATTCTTCACCACACCATTCTTCTCTGAAATTGCGGTATCAGCGACTAAATCTACCAACTTCTCGTCTTGAATTTCAAGAATAGAAAGGGTAAAGGAATCTTCAAACCGACCTTTTCGTTCATGAGAAACCTCAAAGAGCTGACGGGCAGCCAAAAGGTGAATGCCACAGCCAACTAAATCAATCAAAGGCATGGCATCATCTCCAAATCCATCACCTGAAGACATTTTGAAGTCTCCAATCATGGAATGAGTTTTACCTGAACCAGATTGACCATAAGCCATTAAACAAGCATTGAAGCCCTCCAGACAGCCAAGTACAAGCTCTTCCATCTCAGAATAGACCTCACTTTGTGATACCCCAGCAGTGAACATTCGGTCAAATTCAAAACACATCGGAGGCTTGCCTTTCATATCTTCATTGATCCAATCCTTATGTAACAGTGCAATATCATGAGACGGCGAAGAGATGATACTGCTTGGTGTGGAATTAGCATCTGTGACTATAGAAGGCGAACGGGGGAGGCAGTAGACACGAACTGTCCCTCGCAAATCTTGCACCTCGTTCAGGAGCTTCCGTCGATTTGATACCTCCAAGGCTAGCTGATTTTTTAACATTGATACTTCTATCTGAGCAGCATTAACTGCTTTCGAAGCTTTCGACGACCATTCCTTTGCTTGCTTCGGAAGTTGTTGGAGTTCGTCGGCAGTCGTACGACGTAACATCTCAAACTGTGTCTTCATCGCCGATGCCTCTGATTGTATTTTTAACAATTCTTCTATATGCAGTGATCCCATATGCCCATTCTTTGAACTTTCACCATCATTTGTTGTGCTGTTAAAGAGCTCTGACTCCAGAAGCGAGGGCCCTCGTGGTTTCTTAGACTTTCCAAAGAATTTCTTTTTATTGGCAATCCTGGTATTATTCTGAAGATCATTTTTTCTGAAGACATGATAAAATTGAGTTGAAATGGATAAATTGAAAAAAAGACGCGACAGGATAGAATCACAATGAACTTACAAATCAGAAATGGCATCTTGCAATGATTTTGCGTCCTCGCTCTTGGTGACCAGATCTCTTCTCGTACCATCCAATTCAATTTCCAGCAAGCGATTTTGTTCTGCAGACATGGAAATAGATTCTCTCTGAATACTCTCTTGCATAGAATAATCACGTTTCATTGTTTGAATATACGAGGTGGCCTTTCTTTTCTCTCGATCTAATTCTTCTGTGATAGCAGCACGCTGAACTTGTGCCACAGCTAAGCGAGTTTGCATTGCTGCAGCTTCGTCTTCCACTTTCTGAGCCTGCCTTCTCCAAAAAGTAGCACTCTTTCGTTCTGCGGATAACTTTTCCTGCGCAATTCCTTGTTTCGAGATAGCTTCTGCACTGCGTTTCTGCGCCAGGGCTGCTGCCTCAGCGGCTTTATGCGTGACGGTGCTATTCCAATCATTACTGGAGCACGATTCTGCACTCTGAATAGCTTGTTCTGCCACCTTGACAGCGCGAGCTGCTTCTGCACGGCTTGACTCTAGTTCTGCCCTCAATTCGTTCAAAGCTTGATGCAGTTCTTCAACAATCTCCTGGTCGAATCCTTGTGTAAGCGAAGATACTGCTGAGCGCGCGTCATCTTCAGCATTATCTTTTTTAAAATCTTTATTCTCGTCAGTACCAGTCTTTACATCGGATGCATTTTTCTTTTCTTTCTGTTCTTTCGTATCGCTTTCTTCGTCATCGTGTGAGTCCATTACAGGAAGCAAATCATGCAAACTACCCTCGCCATCCAAGGAGAAATTCTCAATTCCATTCCCAGACCCAAGACCATGACCTTGTTCTTTGTCAATAAAATCATGCGCGTCCATCATGAGTCTTCTTGGTGTCTCATTGATAATTTGTTTGCTGCTGGCTTTACTACTAGGCGACGAATTCAAAGAAGGCAATAACGCCCCGGTATTACCAATCTGATATTCTACCAGCCCATGCGGTGTCATCACCGACGAAGCCGTCGAAGTAGATTGCAAAGAGAACCCATCATCATCATGATCTTGCGCCATCCCCATGTTCACCTTCACATCTTCTCCAACAAAATCATCTTCGAGGGGTACATCCAAAAATACTGAAAAGGCCTTGGCAAACTTATCACGATCCAATTTGGTTGGCGCCTCAATGTCCAAATTAATGCACCCCTGTCTCTTCCCCTTCATTCTTCCCGTGCCTGGGCCTGTGACGAGACTCAACAGCAAGGATGGATCGCAAGGATTCCTCATGGTCCGATTGGTCGTTTTGCCCTTTCGCACAGCCGTAAATTTGCACAAGGGTATGACGACTTTTTTCTTATTTCCCCATGTCAGAGCCATGGACTGTTTCTGCAGTTGTTTTTCTGTGGCGATGGATGTTTGGGTATCATCGCTCGTAGTGTTGACGGTTATATTAGCATTAGGGTGCGGGAGAGACGCTGATGCATGATGTGATGCAGATGCGGATGAAGATCTATTTCTTCGGCGTGATATTCTGCTCCTGAGGCTGGTGACAGACTTGGAAGAAGAGTAGTTGTTTTTCTGCCGGTGGTTGCTCACTTTCGAATGGGAGGCATACATGTTCATATTTGCGTCAGGGACGGATGCTGACATATTGTGCCTCATCCTAGATCCTCCGCCCAACTTCATTCCAGATGTACTCCCACTCTCCTCCTGAGAAAGCATAATGCACTTGACATGTCTCAACTGACTCTTTCCATTGGAATGAATTTTCCGCACCGCGACACCGTAACTCGCATCACACAGACGTTTTTCAAAGAGTTCCTGCTCCTGCTGCGCAATGAGTAAGCTGACATTCGCTCGATTGTGATGGTAAGATTGGGAGTTTATGGATCGAGTTGATCTGGAGGCTGCACCTGTTCCCGTGCTAGATCTGGAGCTTACGCTACTGGATCCACGACGAGCATTTGGATTTTGCGATGAGGGATGATGTTGGTACGGTGAAGGCCCTTGCTGATGGTAGGGACTAGGACCTGCCGTACTTGTTCCATTTTTATTTGGATACTTGGGTTGCTTACGATTAGTAGTACTGCGACTGTGATGGTTTGGGTTGCGACTCCTGTTGGGACGAGTTGTACTTCGTGACTGCGAGGTGACACTAGCCCCTTCGATGTATTGCAATCCTCCAATTCCATGACTACGCCTGCCGGTGCCATTGCTCGAAGCGGAACTTCGGATGTCACTCTGGCTCTGGATTGATACGCCACCGCCTCCATCTCCGTAGGATTGTACGCTAGATCCTATATTTTCACCTGCACTCAGCGCATCCATTGTCATTGGTATGTGGGACGGAGAGTGTACACTCACATTACCATTTTCATTACCCATCTTTGCATTCATGTTTCCGATACTAACGGTGGTCACACTCGCGGTGGTGCGAGCAGGAGATAGAATGGGCGCAGGTGGATCATACTGCGAGTCTTTTCTTTTAGTAACGGTGCGATTTCGTTTGGGCGATTTCGCATCTCTCGGGTTTCTTCTGAGTTTTGGTGAAACATTGAAATGGTTAATTTCCGACCGAAAGGACATGGGGGTACAAGTGCTGGTATCCATGGATTTATTTTGATGGTGAATGAGATCTAAAATTGCATCGTCAGTGACAATCTCTGTATTCACTGGTGATTTGTGAGTATTAGCGTCTCCGTCTGCCATTCTTGTTCTTCTAGGTGTTAGGTGTCCGTGGTGGTTCCTTGGTTCTTGGTTCTCGCTGTTGCTATTGATTGTGACGCTACTGGATGGCATTTGCATCAATTTTTCTTATCGTATCGGGGTTCAGTAAGTGTTGGTGTGAATAAGAATAGTCCACAGCACTGCCAATTGTTATGGAAGATACTCTTGTAATAAGTGCAATCAAGCAAGGTGCACTATACAGTACGCACAAATGGATTGGTTGATGCCCGACAGCTCGTTGTTCCAGAGCCGTGATTACTTACAGCGTAACAATGACCCGAATTTTAATCTGTGCGGCGGCAAAGCTCAAAGAATGTTAAGACAGTGGCCCAATCAATGCTGCGGGAACTAGATAGTGGGGTTGCGAAACTGGTTGCGACAAGATAAAGGACTCTTTCTCTCTTGTTTCTTGTGTGCAACCATGTTTCTCCAATTATTCGATCGTGGGAGTCAGCAAGATTCAATTTTAACGTAAAAATGTTAGTAAAAGTCTACACCGAACGTTATTTTACGATTTTTTATCCAGGTTCAAATTTTGTTCTACTCTGGGAATGCACGGAGCACCAGATTAGATGTGGGATTCAATGATTCCTTCAAGTTTCAATTGCATTTCTTGAATCTGGGAATGCACGGTGGGATTCATTCAATGATTCGATTCATTCCGAGTTGCCATTTTTTGCATGTCATGGATGGGATTGATCTGCACGTCCGTACTTTTGTAGCGGTGGATTGCATTTCTTCAATCTATACACGCAGAAGATTATTCTCTTCGGCACGGAGTGAAAAATTGTTCAACCAAAAACATAGATGGCGGACGTTGAGCGAACGTGGTGAATTTGTGAAGATAGCTTTAGAAGAGTTATGAAGTAATATCCGTAATAATTCTGCACAGTAGTAGCAATAAGAGTCGTATCTTCCAGTCTCTGGGTTACATTTATGTCGTAAAATTTCCATATCAGTAACAGTACAAGTAGTAATACTGTATCATGCCCCCCACCCCCGAGCAAATGGACTGAAAAAGAATGAGCGCCCGTCGCATAATTTATGTGCGCCACGGCTTCTCGAGAGCTGATACAGTTTATCTCAAGAATGCAATTACAAACGGTTCACTTTGTACAAAATCACATGCACAAAATCTTTGAATCTTTCTTACCCATTAAGAAAGATTTGGGAGACGTAACAAAGTAGCTTTCCCCTGAGCACCTGGATGTCAAGTGCTGAGAAAATACATTATTATCTCTCTGGCCAATGGTATTCTGATGGCTATCATTAGCTGTATCGAATGTGGGATGCATTGCAGAAAACAGATCCAGACTCCCATTGACATTAAATTGCTCGATGAAGGTCGGTCCATTATCACTGGACGAATTCAAATTAGCATCAGGAATTGCAATCGAGGAGTTTAGCTTTCTGGTTTCGGTATTGAGAGAGTTTTCAAAAGCAGATTTCCTCAAAAAAGGATCACCACATAGATTTTCTGTCTCGTATTCATGTTTCTGATTTAGATCAACCTTTTGCATTGGGAGAATAGCCATGGAAATCTGTTTTGTTTCGTTGGCATTTTCGTTATTAGCTTTAGCAGTTGGAGGGGGCAAGTGAGGAAGGATAGAGTCATGCTGGTCAATCATGTTTTCTTGATTTGGATTAAAGCTCTCGTTGTTAAAGTGATCAATTGTTTCCTTCGAAGATACAGTGGTAGAACCCCAAGACTGTGATAGCGCAAGGTCTTGCGTGTATGCCATTGACGCATATGTATTGCAATGTGCATGGTTATGATGCTGAAGGCCCATCTGATGTTGAGTTGAGTCTTCTTGATTGTAGTAGTATTGCGGCTGGTGTTGATTGCGCTGATACTGATGCGGATGAGGATGAGAATGAGAATTGGGTGCATATCCATTGCTGTAATACTGACTAGTAGGATTCATTTGGTGATTCTGGTGGTGCCGGTTTTCTTTCTTCCTCCTAGCTCCTCCTCTTGAACCCCTCGCGCGGAAGTTCTTCTTTCTTCTAACTGTTGTATCAGGTTCTGTTTGCATGTTGCTCTACTTCCTCATAATATTATGTGCCCAATAGTTGGTGATCGCAAAAAAAAAAAAAAGATTTTGGCGATTTTCAGACAGGCACAGATTTTCAATTTCAGATTGAAAATTCCAGTTTTTGTTTTTGTCACTGTTCCAAGATCACACGGTACTGTAGGTACAGATTTGCAGGTGTCATACTTATAAATTAGCTTATAGTGTCAATTGAACTGGGCATCGCATAAAGTAAATAGCCTTTTTATGATGTGACGAACTATTTTATTCGGTACAACAAATCCTGTGCCATGTCTGTGCCACAAACAGTATTGCCCCTCATGCAACAGTCTCTCCCTCATTTTTCACAGTCGCCACTGGCCTGGATGGAGGAAACCTTTGCGTATGTGCTTTTTGGAGTCGCTACCTCGCTTGGTGCTTGTTACGTTAAAAAAAATTGAATAAGTGACTACACATCAACGATGGCATCTCGAAATAAAGGGAAAGGAGTACGCCGTGTACAGTTATTTAAAATGTTCGCTCTCGGATGTATTCTGTATTCCGGGGCAAGCATATATGCTAATCATCTTGCACTTACATATGTTGCATTGGGATCGGAAGAGGCACAAAAAAGTGAGGCAAAGCATGGAGATGACTTTGATCCCAGTGCTGGTGAACTGCTAAACCTTACATTGAGTGAAGAACAAAATCTAGCTGATAGAAAGAGATGGGCTGAAAATGCTGTGATAGAAAAGGAAGTACGAAAAAGAATATCGGATGCAAGTCGTCCAGATATTGTATGGTTGATGAGTTATCCCAATTCCGGGACAAGTTACACAATGAGAATGGTGACGGAAGACTCTAACCATACTGTTGCGACCAATTATCCAAATGAACCTAAACACTGCGGGTATGAAAGTGTGCCGATTTATCGGAGCTCTAATGTGCCATTTTTTCTCCATCCAAATATGTCCATGCCTTCCAAATATATCTTGACAAAAACGCATTGCGGAGGGCATTGCTTGCATTGTGAGCCACAAAATTTTGCAGAACTAGAGATCAATTCATTTTTGTCGAATTGCAGTTCATCGAAAAGCGAAGAGATCGGCAATTACGACGATTCGGCAAACCGACGGGTAAAAAAGGCTGTACATTTAATGCGAGATCCAATTGATAATGCTGTCTCAAACTTTCATCATTTGCTCAAACAATTTAAACGAGACAATCATCCCGGACTTTTGAAGCTGTTTCCGAACAATAAAGAGGGTTTTCGTCAGTTTTGTGAGGTAAGCCAGGTGGTTGGACTGCTACCAAACAATGGGCCCTTTCATGGCATTTGTACATTCCTCACAACTTGATTCTATTTTCTATTTTGCTTCGATTTCGCAGCTTCAGGATCACAAATGGCAACACTATGAAAAGAAGATTTTTGGCACGGATTTCAAGCAGATGAAGCACGTCAAATGTCATGGAACATTTTATAAGTGGGTACAGTGGCATAACTTGGTCTTTGAAATTACCCATCATAAATTGAAGATACCAACACTATCACTTTGGTACGAAGATTATGCTACAGACTTTAACAAAATGAAGACAACATTATTTGACTTTCTAGAGTTGGAGAATGTGCAGGAACAGCTGCCATTTGAGGATGGCAAGACATATGCGGATTACTTTACTCTCAAAGAGAGGCGAGATATCATTGATATGATTCAGCACTTTGCTAAACCCGGCGTTTGGGAATTGGCGAAGAGATATGATGTGTAATTTTGAGAATTCATCAACTCATGCTTCTCAGAAAACTGTTCAGTATCTGCTGTATAGGGTAGGGTAGGAAAGCAAGAAAGTTTCTCATATTCAGACCAAGACTATTTGCAAGCCATTCTTGTCGCGCACCAAAAGACAAAGTGAAGTTTGCGTACGAGACAAAATTCCGGCAAATGATCCCGGAAGACGAAAGCTACAGTATTGATCGAAGTGTATCAAATTCTGCTTTGCCAGCGGGGTGTCCCATTTGCCAGACGTTGCCTGTCGCACAGATATTACGTGTAGATGGAATTTAAAATGCAAAGCATCCACTCTGTTGCATGCTTACTTGTTGTTAGCACAAAGAAAGCTACGAGTAGTAAAACCAAGCATTATAATGTACTGTATGTTGAATGTATACGTGTAGTTTTACCTTTTTAAATATAAATATGACTTTCCTTTCCACCCCCCTAGTTCTCATGTTCCCTATTACATGTATGTATCCATCAATTTTTACTAGAGTACCGTCTAGTCTGCTCGTGCTATGTTCCCCATGATGATATAAATGTTCCGTCATTTTTTTCCAACTCTTTAGCCCATTAGCTATACAAATGCACACCCTCTTTATTCTTCCTCGTCGATGCAAAAAATCTGATCAGGAATGGGCTCATCATTGAAAAATTGTAATCCTTCGAATTTCTTTGAAATTGCGGTTCGTTTAGCCATTGAGCCCTCAGTACGAATAGTACTCGGATCAAATACAGAAGGCAGAACAAATTCTGACATCATTGACGGTCTACTCTCGATGTCGTAGCTGGCATCGCGCTCTAAACGTCTTCCCCATACTGAGGTCTTCTCCGTTTGTATAGTACTAGGGTCAAATACACTTATATCGCCACCGTAACTCAAATCCTCAACGAAGCTCGAAGTATTCCCAGCACCAGCGTCAATATGAAAATTTCGTGTTGTTGGCCTTTTTATTGGTGCAGATAATTGATTTGAAAATTGTCTTAATATTGAACGAGTTGCTGGGAGAGGTTCTGGTTCTCTATCCGGCATGGAGTAATCATCGACCTTTACTGATTGGAGCATATCAAAGCTGTTGTTCCTGTTTCTTCGAACAATATAAATTGCAGCGAGAGTCGTGAAGACAGCGAAACCAGCAACGCATGATGCGAGCATTATGAAGAATTCATGATCTATCTCTGACTTTGCTCCTTTTCCATCTTGTGTATCTTGATCATATTTTGTTGCTGAAAGTTTTTCGAGATTGAAGCTTGGATTCATCGACGGAAACCGAGAAGGTTGAACCGAGGGTATGCCTGTAGGGAGATATGAAGGAGAAATGGATGGTGAGGATGTCGGTAAATATGTAGGGCTGGACGACGGGTGTGTCGAAGGCCGTGAAGACGGATCGCCTGAAGGAACTGAAGATGGAAGACCGGAAGGACCCGACGAAGGCGAGCTAGATGGATTATGACTCGGTATGGCTGATGGCGACGATGAAGGTTGAAGTGAAGGTGATACAGATGGCCAAAGAGTCCTTGATGGAGAAGTCGAAGGAGTGCTTGTTAGTGCAAAAGCTCCAGATGCACCATTGTTGACAGCCCCTATTATCGTGTCAACGATAGATGCATCCAACCTCTCGATTGCAGAAATGAAAAGTAGTAATGATAGACTGGTTATGCGTGTCTTCATTTCTTGCTATTGGTTCAATGAAAGTGTACAGTATTCTAAACTGAATTTGTTTTAAAAGGGTCCTTTGAAATGAAATTGATAAGATTTTTTGACACTCACTCATGATGGATGGCCTATCGCCAATTTTTATCTGCGGACACTCTCCATGTCGTGAATTTGGCGCCGTCGTGTGTTTGCGTTTGCAACCTTTATTAGGACCGTTATTTCCAGTCTCATGAAATTGAAAATGGATGGATGGCGCCCACATTTGAATATGACGACAAAAAAGGCATAATATCAAATCTTTATAAACTCTTGAAACAGAGTTCTCCAACTCGATGATGATGCAAAGACATTGAATAAATCACAATCATTGACGACGAAACTGAATGTTGCCTACTCGTGTTTTTATCGTACACGTAACCATGCCCTAATTATTTCATTAGAAAAATGCTGTTGGAGCGAAGCAACTGAGCAAGCACTCTTCTGTTGGAAAGGTCACCGTGGTTGGAATACCAAACGCCAAACTTTGCATCAATTGAAATTGTGCCGTACGTGTAGAAAAAGTCTGTCGTCAATCCCTTTTTATCTGTTAGTGGTGTAGCGTACTCACAAGTACTCATATTAAAACGAGAATACCGATATTAACCCATTTCAATTCAATCGGCCGCGCTCGTGTAATGTAGGAAGTTCTCCGGTTGAAAAAACACTTATTAGTCCATTCTAGAATAATGTTGTTTCAAAATCAGTTTTCCAGCGGACATGTTGCACAGTTCCCTACAAATCGTTTTGAATCGTTCCTGCCTCTCTTTATCAGATTTCCCGCTGACATTGTACACTTTTGCTAACTTTCTCATCGCGATAGAACCATTGTGAAGCCAGATCTCTCTCCTGACAGCCTCCTTCGTAATGACTCGGAGTCCGTTCTCGTCGAGTTGCTGTACACCACTCGAACCTGCTTGTGCAGATGTTCTCGACGCTCCTGATCCAGATTGATCACCATTTTTTCCAGCATCCTTACCTGTCGGAAATTCGTCTTCCGACCGATCGCTGCCTGAAGTAGCATTTGCGTCCGAGAAGTTACTCTTCTTATCCAATGGTGCAACTGGTGCAACAGCAATTAGTGGTTGAATCTCTTCACCATTTGCCTTAGCAATCATTGCCTTCATTCCGGCAGAGGTTGCAAAACCACTACTAAAACCGGTCATATCGAGTTCTGAGCCGTCTTCATCTTCTTCGTCTTCGGAATCAGAGTCGTCAATATCCGCAGCAAAACCTCCGCCATCGTCCATGACAACTTCTTCTGCGCCAACATCGACATCATCGTCATCAAATTGTTCGTTGGGATCATAATCGAGTTCATCATACTCCGCACCAACATCACGCTGATAAAAGTCATCCTGCATCGCAACAGCTTCTCCCGCGACATCACCCTTTCCTCCGCCGCCTCCCTTCGATTTCTTGTTTGAATTATTCCCCTCTTCTTTCTGCACGCCTCCCATTCTCCCGAATCTTCTTTTCCCGCCAAACTCAGAATCATTAGCTCCACCTAGAATTCCTTCTGCGTCAATTTTGATATCTGCATCGCCAATACCTTTCAACATTTCATTGGTAGTTGACCTGTTTGTAGGTTCTCGGAAGAGCAGGTCTCCCATTATATCATTATCATCATCTCTTGCAGCAAGCTTACTCATGAGTCTTGACCGCGATTTTGTAGCCAAAGCGTTTGTTGTAGCCCCATTTACCTTTGGACCTGCGCCTTCTGCGATATTATTATTATTTTGATGCATCATGTATCGTGTCAATTTTGTGGAGCTCATAGCTTCCTCTGCTTGTTGCATGGATAATCGTTTGAATTTAGCGGGTTGGGTAAAGTTTGTGTATCCGTGCGTAGGTGTGACGAGAATATTACCCAGTCCTTGCTGGCCATCGCTGTTCTGGGAATTTGCTTCAAGAATAATGTATTGGCTATGGTTCGCCTCAGGTAGACCATTGTATCTTGAAGAGAGATTCGTACTCATCTCATGTTCCAACTTAGCTGCACCAACTGGATCTTTAAGCTTGAATTGTTTAATTTTGAACTTTTGAATATATTCTTGATTGGTCTGGAGCACCCAGTGCTGCTTTGCCGGTTGGTTTCTGCGCCATCGCTTTTTTCTGGTTGGTTGTGGTTCGGGATTTTCTTCTTCGTCGCTGTCGTCCTAAAGTAACCCGTCCCAACAGTTAGACCGTATCTTGTATTAATAGGAATAAAGTGTTGCAAAAACTATTGCATTCAACCGATATGACAGCAAACTTACCTTTGCTTTTGGAATATCTTCCACGTATAACCTACCGTCCTTGAATTGTTTACCAAAATTAGGCTTTTCAACTGTTTCAATGAATTTCATAATCCTCGGGAAATTCAGTTCATTCCTACTAATCACAGACTTGGAAGGCTCTTTGGCGCCAATGGCAGCTGCTGCTTTATTGGCTTTTGATGCTTGTAGCGGGTCAATGGTCGTTATACTTTCTTTTCCTTTGTAGAGTGGAATGGATATTGATTCCCCGGGTTTCAAGTCCTTTGCATATTGTGATATTAAAGTGTCTATAGTTTCAATATTGTTGCTGCCGTTAGCGGTTGAGGAGTTCATGGTACTTAGTTCTATGCATTCGTATTTATGGCAAGTTGCACATAAGTGGTGGTGGTTGTGGTGTTGTGGGTTGCTTACGTATCATAGAGGAGCTTTTAGGAACACCGCCGGAACGTAACATGAAGCTTCAATGTGAAAAAGGGCTGTAATGGTCACCCCACAGCTAAATTAGGGCGGCGCACGCTCAGGCCGCCAAACAAACGCGCATACACCGTTGACAGTACTGTACGGTAGGTACTTGTACACCCTCCCTCCTACCGGTACATACTATTGTATAGTACCGGTACTATAATATGTATGTACAGTATGCATGTCCTGCGGTTTCGCCTTACTCGAAAATTACTACAAGCAAGTACTTTAGAAAGAGTTGAGCCTCCCAATGGACACCTTCAATTTATTGTTTGTGAAATCTTCATTTCTCTTTTTTTAGTAGTAACTGTACGTGGTTAGTGTACCGGTACATTATATATATATCATAATGGCGAAACTACACGGTTACAAGTAGTGCCCTACAACTTTTATGTGTTCGTGAACTGTCTGTAGCTTATATTATTTCAAATTATATCAAGACTCAGCGGTAACATAAAAAATTTGACTTCCGGTACATACCTTTTAATCATGTACCAGGGTGGGTGCCATCATCCGTTACACCATGTCTTATTGATTGTTGCTGTACATACCGTTACGGGTCATGATGGCAGGAGATATTTATTTATCCTCTTCAAGTTGTATTTAAAAAGACTGGGAACAAACTCCTTCGACTTTCATTTCCCGTGTTGCCTGCAATGAAATCATGGTACACGTAGTGGTACCGTATTATAACAGTTGGCATGGGAAAGGGGTGAAAAGTTCGTTATTTGAGTACCGGACACCTGTATTTTGAATGAAAGTGGTACTGAGAACTTTTCAGACGTTTCGGAATTGTTTCGGCTAATTGTGAAGGACGTTGATGTAAAATATGAAATGTCAGCGGAGAAAATACTGGTAGCCCCCGCCAAATTGCTTGGGCGTTGCGCGTACGGGCTGGGCCGATTCTGTTATGGACTTTTGGGGAAATCAACAGAAAATAGTTGATACAAGTTCAAAGTTCAAAGTAGTCATTTATTTGATTTCGTGCTTTTTTACATGGTATGCTTGGATTGAAAACGCATTCAACATGGATTGGAGCAAAATAAACATACATACAGTACAGTGTGTTGATATAAATCTACCATTGAGCTACTGTAATGTTCGGTCACCTTCGACTTTCTTGGACATGTCAAAAATAGCTAAGAGAAGTTTGGCAGGAAGAATTTCACGGATTCAAAGTGGATTCCAATGACCAAATGAAAATAATGTCTCGTTTACGGGATCGCATCCGTGTCGTTGTGCCCGTGGCGAGGTCGCGGTTTCAATTCCTTTAAATACGCCCAGGAGGATACACATTTACTTAACGTTTAAAATGATATTTAGGGCTGTAGCATTGGGTTTCAACGAGAACCACATCACAAGCGATCCTGGATAGGACCAGTCACAATGTTGATTTGTGTCGGACTGTCCAACCCCGTCAAAAGTCAAAAAAAAACCGGCGAAGCGAACGCAGTCGTTTCAACCATTACCATTTTACAAGGTCAGAAAGATCATTTCATCTTGTACATTCCGAGCTCACACAGCAATAGGCATACTGTAGCTCTTCAAACATTAGAACGAAACACACATTCGAGATTGGCGATCATTCTTTACAATGAATTCTGCAACCTCTTCGGTCCTCAGCCCTCATCGACTCCCAGCGGGTCCAGTTCAAGTACATTTCAACCAATGCTCAGCTGGTGTCACAGTACAAACTTACCGTTGCGGCTTCGATCCGCATCCTTCTTATCCCAATATGAGAGCTACAAGAAACATGTATATTACAAGAACATGCCGCCAATCCAATGTAATGATCGATAACTACACCTACCCTCAACTAGTTAGAACATTTACCAATTCCAGTCCCAAGGCATCGCCGACAAATACATTCGAATTTCACCACATGCCAATGCCCATCGCAATTTGCCAAAAGCGTTATGATATCATTCAAGAGAAGTTGGCACACCAACCGAATGGAGAGGATCCAAACGAAGAAATTCTCTTTCAAAACGTGTACATGACTGGATTGGAGTTCTCTATTTATAAGCACGATTGGAGGATGGCTATTGTGTTCTACATTCATGCCGCTGACCCAAAATACAATTGCTTTGATGGCAGGGTTGTAGATAATATGAACAGGGTGCCTGCACAAAACATGTACCATATCTGCGAGAACAACGGGTTGCCGATTGCAGGATTCAAGGGACTATACTGTCTTCTAAATCCCAAGTTCGGCTCTGAATACAATGGGACGCTTTCTGCTCTTTGGCTTATGGAGAAATGCTACATTAGAAAAGAAGTTAGGCGCCGTATTGATTCAATGGATGACATCAATTGCGCCAGGGGTTGTATGCATCAGATTGGAGCTGGATGTGTGTGGAACAAAGAGTTTTGCCAGAGAGTTTATACAATATTGCAATCTCTACGGAAGGTTGCTTCCAACCAGCATGGCGATGGTGAAGGATCTCTTCCAGATGAGATATGTCTGCACATATTGGATTATGTTGTGGACGATATATTATCATTTACGATATGGAAGGGACTCATGCATGTGTCTACTAGTTGCTCCGCAGCGGCACAAGCACGGATATGAATTGTAATAAAAAATCATATCCTGAAATTGGGAATAGGGAACGAATAGGAAATCATTGATGGACAGCACGATATTGTAATATCTTTTTATTTAATATGCTTATAAACTTCTGTTTAATCGATTCTGTATGCAATTTTTTGTAATTCATTGATAGGGTAATGAAAAAACACCATTCTGAATTCGTAACAATTCTTTACTGCATGTTGTTGAACCTTGGTTGAACAATTCCTTTCTCTTTCAGAAGGAATCAATCACCAATTTCAAATTGAACTATTATAAAAAGTAATTATAAAATATAGAATCGTTTTTTTAATTTTATCAATAACTTTTTATATTTACTTTTGTTGTTGTTATTGATTGTTCATGTTTTGCGTGGGGCGTCCATTTCCATTATAAACCAACCTTCCGTTTCAGTCTGCACTATTTGTCAATTCAAAACAACAATAATAAAATGGAATCAAGGCACTCTCCCTACGGCATGATACTGCATGGCATACGATCGCTTCCAATAGTACGTGTACGATACTACTTTTCAGTTTTGGCGGAACTGTCTTGAAAAACCTTTACCTCCTTCTCGCAGGCGCTCACATATCCGTACACAAGATCGGAAAGGGACCCCGCGACTCCAGCGGCTACCATGGGCAGTAAACCTTTTTTCATTTTGATTCCATAGGCTGCTCCGCCTAGAACGCCCCCCGCGCAGAAGGAATATTGCGACAATAGGCTACAAGAAAAGAGAAAATGTATGTGTGGATGGATGTACGTATGGATCAAAGAGGTTAGTTTTTTGGATTAGCTTCATTAATCTCGACTACTACACGTATAACTTCATGGCGCGAAAGAAAGTGGTATTGCAGTATTGTATTGGATTAGTTGGGCCGATCTCACGTACCAATTAGAAAGGGCTTCAGCAGGAGTCATCTCCTCCGAAGAAGCATCACTCCCGGCGATGGCCTTGGCATCATCGCGGTTGTCAACTTCCTTATTGCCCATTATCGAAATACTGCATGCAAGACTTTAACAAAAACTTCAATGATTGACGGGGCCGATTATGTCTTGGTAAGTGGCGTTAACTGAAAGGCATCGAGTATTTTCCGGGCTGTATGGGTCTTCAGGCTTTGTATCACCAAGCTCAGTTTTCAGTTTTATTGCGAACTATCATTGATTTTAGTATTTCGTTCGTTATTTTTTGTGAAATGTGAGAAGATTATAAAGGGAAGTTGGTAAAAAGGGCAAAGGAAGAAAGGAGAGAACTGATCTATCTCCCAGACCGACAAGCTACAGTACTGTAAGTTCAAAAGTAAGAAAAGAGAAAAGTGAAGATGCGACGCTCTCAATGTGACTTTATTCAGTATGATACTGTTAGTGCATCGAAGATCAAAGTCAATCAATGAATCAATCAAAATAGAAGTAAGGCGAGAATCCTATCATTCCACCCACCATAGACACGCACCATGGACAGCAATGACGCTGAATTCGACATGATGGACGACGACATCGATTGGTCCGCTGTCGTTCTTCCTCAAGATAGTGCTCGTACTGTCGGTAATGTTCCTGCTATTCCTGTTTCTACCACAATCACAATGGGGACATCTTCATCTCATGTGAACAATCAGAATCACTTTAGCCCTCCAGTTATTGATTTAACGGGTCAAGAAGTGGAAACAAGCAACCCTCACCATTATCAGAATGGAGAAAGCAATCACAATCATCCCAATCGCAATCGCAATCACAATCACAATCACAATCAAAATGAAGACAATGAAAACCTAAAGCAACAAATACAAAAACTCCAAAATATCCTCGCCCAAAAAGATGAACAACTCTTCAGTCTGGAATCATCTATAGCAACCGTGGAAGCCGAAACTGCTTATATAATCAAGAACAATCAGCAAAAGGTGGAACAGCAGATCAAGGCCAAGGATGACCAGTTGCGTTTCTTGGAGAAGGAAGTTGGGATGAAAAATGTTGCGCTTGTGAGGTTGAAAAAGAGCATGAATGGCAGTACAAGTATGGGTACGTTTAGTATTAGCAATAGTGTGGGGAAGAATGCGGCCTCGAGCGTTGGGGATAATGTGAACATTTTGAACAATATGAATATGAACCGTGCGAGTGATCATATTTCAAACTCGACATTTATTTCTGGTCCAGAAACCAACATTGGTAACTTTGATTCTTTCGGAATGAATGCAAATTCCATGGACGGGAGGACGCGCATTGGTGCCTATGCCTATAATGGCAATAGTGCAATGGACATTGATTCCCATTCGCCACAGAGTCAGGTTCCGGTGCCTATGCATGATAATTTCTTGAACGATACGAATCCTGCAGCTACTGCTACCGCATCCATTGCCACTACAAATCATAATTCAACACGCAATCGCACTCCGCCGCTCGACAACGATCACAATGAAAGTGTTTCTTCTCACGAGCGTGATGTTAGTATAAGCGCAAAAAGAGATAATGTCAAACATTCAAAGACGGCTACGGTTCCTGTGAGTGGCAATGTAGCTACCGGTGCTCGGCATTCCGTGGAGCATTATCAAGCTGATGACAGAGCTAATGGTGAACCCATGTCTATATCTGAGCCACACACATCACAGTCACAATCTCAACCTATAAATTCTGAAAATGCTGAATCTATCCTTGTCTCTGAGCGTCGAGAGGAAATGGTGGCCGTGTTGTCCCATTTGTTGCGTTGCTGTGAGCAATCGTCGCCCATACAAGGATGCCATACCGGTAATGCTTCATCTGTGTCCTCTTCGATGCCAGTGATAGCGTCTGCATCTAATTCATTTTTGTATTTGAGAAAATCGGAATCCGTGGAAAAAAGAAAGCCAAAGAATGCAAAAAAGAGATCACGTGCACAGGTGGAAGGGCGTACAAGTACGTATACTGGTATGCAAGAAAGCAACTATCTTGATCTCCAAGGCGAGTGTGAGGATGAGAGGGAGGGTATTAACAAGGGTATCTTGTCTAAAGACTACGTTGTCGTCCGGGATTTACTCCTTCATCTCCTCCAGGCGTATTCATGCACTACCTACAAGGATACTGATTCTCACACACATTTGCGTGAAAACATTTCATCTTTGAAGTCTATTGATAGTTTGTCACGGTTTTTGCATCTTCCGGGAGTTGGTTATATCGCCAAAGAAATTGTTAGCATGATAGGATTCGGAAATGCAATGAATGGACAGAACGGTGATGCACAGTGCAACCCGCCTCCTTCTGACATGGTTTCCCTTTCCATTCTGGTAGAACTATGTTGTATCAGCGCCAAGGCTCGAGAACATGTCAGGGCGTGGCTTTCTTCCTGTCATAATGACCATGATATGCACAAAGAAAGTGGAGAAGCTTATTGTGGCAACCTCAACACTCATGCAAATAGTAGTATACTGTCTCGAGTTCGAGGGATGCCAAAGAAGTATCAAGAGTGTATCAAAGACGTAGAAGAATACGATAAAACCCACGATCACTCGCACAACCATGAAAGGAGTGAATACAAGAGACAAATGTGGGATAGTTATGATCGCGCCGTTGTGACAAAATCTTTCCGAGATTCAATAATGGCATGGATAATGGACGGGTCTTCTTCCAAATTAGAACAAAGTCGAGCGCTGTATTTGCAACGAACGAGTTTGAAACTGCTTCGTGTTCTCATGGTGGATGCGCCCCGTCATGATTTTGTGAGTATGTTCAAGTGTATTGTATTCCACCGTGGAACACCGAGAAAAAGCGGCGAGGAAAGCATTCATGGCAAGAATGATATCATATCCATCTTAGAGAAAAGCTCTGTTTCTGGATTGAATCATGTTGGTCGCCGCCATCATTTGCTAATAAAGGACAATGATGAGACAAGCTATTCCACTATTCTTGGTGTTGTAGAATTCAAGGCTCCAGATAAAACAATGATAGAGATCAAGACTTGCATTATCCAACTCCTGCATCATTTGGCGCAATGTCCAGAGGCCAACCGTGCTCTTTTGGACCCAAACATTATGACAAATCCACATTATGACATTCATGTATGCTACGGAAGACGAATAATGGCAGCTGTTTTGGACGATTTACAATGTGCTATTTTACCTTTCCTGTCAGAGAAAGAGCTTACGTCAAAAGAATTTCCTTTGGATATCATGCTGCGATATGGTACTAGCATAGCTCGTCTTCTAGTGTCAATGTCTGAAAATGGATTCATATTGATGAGAACGGAAATGAAAGTCGGTGGAAAGCCAATGACCGGGAATGAAGAACACGAATTTGCCACATCTTGTATTGGAGTCATGTCGGATTATCTTGAGCGCTCTACTCTTCTGTTGTTATCTCATGCAAATTACCAATCTAGAGGGCGGAGCTTGAACGCCGATAGAAATGGGTGGTGCTCGATTCGAGAAACAGTAGAAAGTGTCGTGTTCTTCTTATACACTATTTATCACCGCTCCTGCCGAGAAGGGGTTGGGGGTTTTCCCAGCTTCCACGCTATTCTATCAGATGCAGAAAGGATTCAACCGGTCCATTCTAGTTTCAAGACAATTCTTCGCTTTGAGGAGTTCGACAATTTGGCACGATGTCGGGTAAGAACTATGGTGCAGTCTTTGATCGACCAATAAGTTTCAAATTAACTGGCTCCCTAATACTATAAAAGGACGTCCGTGCGATCATTCAGTATTGGTTCAATTATTGTAGAAACTTAATAAGTTCGCCCAAGAAGATCAGCAGTGAGATCTGGATGCAACTTACATGCAAGAAATTCGTACTGTTTAGAGCACTGTCTGTACAATCTGTTTAGATGCTTACTAAGACCATCAAATTGCATGTAATGTGAGTTTGATTGCACCTTGCAGGCCGTTGATTGTTATAAATACGTATAGATATACTTGTTTTTAAAATAAGTTACATTACACGTTATACTAATAATTAAAATATGTCAGTTGCTGTTGCCTGAAATGATTCCTAAAAATCCATTCACATTCAATTACCACCCAGCTTGCGCTTTTTATTCTGAATGTTGCTGTCCTATATTCGCTATAATTTGTTAATAATTTCATTCACATTCCTCCTCAATAAGTAATAAATCACAGACGCTGCACAATTCTCACACGAAGCTGCCACCATGAATGGTGGAAGGTTGCCATTATGTGCGCCAGCCCATTCCGCATCCAAGGGGAGGCATTCTTCAATAAGTTCAAACACTTTATCGCCTCCAAACTTTCGAAGCGAGCTTTCAAAGAATGTTTCATCGCATTGTTCCTCGTCCTTCAAAAATAGATGGCCAAGCTCATCTGGATACAATGACATATTGGTCTGCAGGGTCACAGATAATTCTTTGAATTGGTCAATAGCGAGGATTTGAGAGGCACTATACGTATTTGAGATACAATAGATTGCCCCATCAGTTGCTAGAGCTCCAGCACCCCATTTGTGACCTTCTTCACCAAGGTCATCCCCCACAAGCGATGGCAATTGTTGTGTCTCGGGGTCAAATTGTAGCACACGTTTGGCCCTGCTTGGAGGCCAATAAATACACTTATCAACTCCAACAATAGGGGTGCCCCATGCACCGTACCGGTACCTACATCTATGTGAAATCACACCCGCGCAGACTCTCCCACTGAATAAGACGAGGCTCACTGATGTCCTTTCCGCAAATAAGACGAGGCTTACCGATTTTCTTTCTGCCGGCAGCAGCATGATGATAGAAGCAATGATAAAGTGAACGAATTACCTATTATGATGAATACAACGAGGACGAGCAGCAGCATCCCATTTTGAATTTCAATTTGCAGAGCATAACTTTCAA